>JACCED010310603.1_pt1 | contig 11859 bp, 9 predicted proteins | sample 7455021 | NCBI WGS metagenome assembly JACCED01 (sample SAMN15323456, study PRJNA562643) | freshwater metagenome | isolation source: river surface water | place: USA:Blue River Watershed | collected 2017-08-19
CTTATATGTGTCTTAATTCAAGATTAACAGGTGGTAATGGTGTATGTTTAATTACATATGGTTATTCTGGTACAGGTAAATCATATACTCTTTTTGGTATGCCTGGTTTAGATGGTTTATTACAAGGCACACTTAATAAATTAGATGGCTTAGATAAGATTTATTTTAGATTATTTGAAATCTATGGTAAAGGTTTACCATATACTGATTACTGGACTGAAACAGATGAAACAGGTACACAAAAAACAAAAATGGATAAAATCTACAATTATTTATATGCATACAAATTAGCATATAATCCAGCTTCAGCAGATAAGATTGATGTTGTTAAACCAAATGTTAAATATGGAAATACACCAGCTGAAAAAGAATGGGCTGTTGAATTATATGGTTCACAAATTAAAGAATATATTAATAAAATTGATGATCTTCGTAATGGAAATGATTCAAACTATAAAGCAGTTAATAGAAATAATCCAAGTGAAAATGATGATTTATCATATCTTGAGTTAAGTGGTGATGTTTATCAAACAGTATTCCAACAATTCAAAAATTTTACAGACAAAATTGAACAAATGAGAATTGATACACAAAGAGTAAGAGAAACACCAAATAACAAAGTAAGTTCAAGATCTATTTTAGTATATGATTTCGTATTAATGATTAATATTGATGGTAAGAAAACTCCAGTTAGCTTTTTAATTATAGATCTTCCAGGTAGAGAAGAAATTGCTCCAACATTTATTAATAAATATACAGATATACAAACAAATCCAATATTATATGATATTATTAAAAATGGTTTTGAACAAGATTCATCAAAATATCCAGAACATAGAAAATTATTTAATGCATCAGAAGGAAATATTGGTGATACATATATGAAAGAATTAAGAGCAATGTTATCTGCATTTACATTAAATCCAGTAACAGTTCCAATATATGCAACTGAAATTATTGAGAAATATGTAAAAGAAAATTATACAAAAGGAAAGAATTTAAAAACAGAAATATTTGAAAAAGAAATGTTAAGAAAATATACATTAAGAGGTGAATTAAATGGTCAATTTGCAGGAACAGAATATACTTTTGAAAAAGCAATAAATATTTTTGATGAATTTTATGATACAAACTTTTCAGAAAAATTAAAATTAGATGATCCAGAATTATTTCAAATAAATGAACTTCCATCAGGTACAAGTGTTGATAGTATAATTCATACTTTATATTTTATATCAAAACATTATTATAATTCACATTTAGGTTGGAATACATTTAATAATATTTTATCTGTAAATAATGATGGTGTTATAAATATTATTCCAATAGCAAGTACAGGTAATACTAAAAAGAAAGCAAAATTAGGTCAACAAGACACATCGTCAGGAAATGAATACGATATACCAATTTCAGAAGTAACTAACTGGAATAATAATCATGCAAAAGATGTTAAAGCCAAAGTAGCTAAGAAAAAAACATTAAAATATATGAAAGCTGAAAAATTAATTATTCCAACAACCTATAGATATGTATACGGTTTAGAAAATGATAAACATAATGGTCGTCAAATTAAATGTTTATTATTTATGCATTTTATAAAGAGATTATTTGAATTACAAAGATATGATATTATTAATGAATTATTTAAACAAATTGTTGATGAAAAGATAAATTACTATATACAAGAATATATTAAAAAATCAGATAATACAAAATGTCAAGAATTAGTAAATAATTTAATTGACGCCAACTTTAAAAGAGAAGCTTTACGTGAAAAATTTTTAATTAATAAAAAGAAACCAGAATCTGGCTATATTGAAATTAAGAAGGCAGATAATACTGATAATAGAATGAATAGACCATTTAATATAGTTCATCCAGATGGTAGATATGAAGAAGATGTACAAATTGAAAAAAATGTTGCTGAATATTTATTCGAATCAATTAAATACGACTTTTATACTACAGGTTTTGAAGGTGTATATATTAATGAAAACATTATTGGTTTAATTAAATATTTAGGTAAAGATGGTAAACCAAAGAAAGATGCAAATGGTGTAGATATTATTGGTCCAGATGGTAAACCAGAAATGAATTATTTAATTCAAAATGCAGTAGACAGAGAAATGATAGAAATTATAAAACAAAATAATTTTAATACATTTGAATATGGTTATAAAATAGGCAAAATGACACATATGTCTAGAATGGAGTTTGAAGGAAAACAGAAAACAATTAATATACAAGGTAATAATATTTTTGAATATGGTGAAAATTCAAAGAAAGAGATAGATCCAGCATATACAATTATATCAAGAGAACCAGTAGCAACAACACCAACACCTTCTAGACAAAAACAAATGACTCAAGCACCACCACCAGCAAATGATGGCGTTCCTGCTTGGAAAAAGGGCTTAGTAGAAACTAAAAAATTAAAATCAGGTGGAACATCAATTGGGTTTTTAGAACCAAAATATACTAAATACAATAAAGATAAAAAAATTAAAATATTTGATATACGTAGTGAAAATTATATGGAACAAGTATTTAAAAAGAATGATAAAATTATTAATGCTGATAAAATAAAAACTTGGTTTCCAAATGATCCATATGTTTTTCCAACTGTCCCAGATTATGGAGATTATTTTTATAATCCATTAGCATTAGACAAAGTAGCAACACAAACATTAGATACATATAAATCATCAAAAATATTTTGTTATAATGAACCAATTATTAAATCAATCCTTGAACCATATCTTGATATTATAAATGACTTCAAAATCTTTTATCTTTTTGGTAATTATACCAAAGCAACTAGAGAATTAAAATGTGCACAACAATACGAATTGCTAGAAACAACTAACAATTTTATAGAAGCAATTACTAGATAATTTATTATTAATAAAAATTTAATATAAAATAAAAATATTTATTTATTGTATAATGGAATATAAATTATACAATAAAATTAAAAAAAATTTAATTAATGATTATAGTCTAATTGGCGGTTATTATCAACAAATAAATAACATTGATAATATAGAAAAAAAATTAGATGATATAGGTGATTATGATGGATTTAATAAATTAAATAATAATTTAAAACTATATAAAAATCAAATTGAAGAGTTAATTAAAAAAATTAATATATATATACCAAAGGCTGAAAATATCCCAAAAATGTTAGATCCTGGAGAAAATATAAAAAAATTACATGAGAATGAAGCATTTAAAAATTTAGTTGATAATTATAATGCACAATTAAAAGATAAATCATGGAACAAAGAAAGAATAAATAATGAAATATATAACTTTGATGATCCAAATAGAGAAGATTTATTTAAAGGATCTGATAATATAGATGAAGATTTTAAGACTTTTAATAAACAAATATTATTATTATTTGGTCCAGTATTAGATAAATATAATGATATTAAAGATAAATCTGCTGAAGAACAAAAAAAAGAATTAATTGATAATTTAGAACAAGAAATTATTAAAATTAATGAATTAATTAAAATAGCAAAGGAATTTAGTTTATATATAGATCAAAAAAAAGACAACATATTACAAATATTAAAAACAGAATATAATAACAGTGAAATAGCATTTGTTGATAATACAAATAATACTATTAAAGATAATGAACATTTAAAAGAATTAAAAGAAGAAGAAGTTAAACAAGAATCTAAACTTGATTTAAAATCATTAAAAGAAATAGAAATCATTTTAGAAAATACAATCAAATTATTAAATATTAAAGATGAAATATCAAAATTAAAAAATTTTAATGTATTAAATAAAACAGATGATTTACAAACTATATTAAATATAGATGATATAGTTACTATAAATACATCACAACAAGGTGGTAATTTTGAAACTAGACATATTATTAATAGTGATACAAATAAAAAAATATTACATTTATTAAAATTATATGAACTATTATATGATAATATAGATAAAGTTTTAGATGAATCACAATATTTAAAAGAAATCAAATATAGATATAATTATTATGTAGCATATATATTTCTTATAATTAGATATTCTCTTAGCAAGGATACTATATATGTTTACAAATATTTATCTAAACAAAAAGTTCAATTATATATAGATATTTTAAATAAAATTAAAACAAAATTTTCAAGTTTATCAGAAAATTATAAAAATACAATTAAATTAAATAAATATCATTATATTATTATTGAAAAAATATTAACATTATTACAATTTATTAATTCTAAATTTCCAAGTGATACACATTTATTAGATGTAGATAAATGTAATGGTAAAGTATATAATGATTTAATTTTATTTAATCATTTCAAATCAATAATTAAAAGTTATATAAATACAGAAGAAGGAAAACAAATAACTGGAATAAATAATTCTGATTTATTATAAAATAATTTTTTTTGCATTTGGATAAATTTTTAACGCTTTATAATACAAAATTGGCATAATAAAAGAATCTTTTTCTATTATTTTATTCTCATAATTTAAAATATAATTATCATATCCTGATTTTTTATTATCATATCCTTTTGATTCTATATTTGTAGAATCACTTCCAATTAATAATGTAATTTTACGTTTCCCTTTTTCTGATAAATATTGAATTATATGAATTAATGTTTTTGGATGATATGTTTCTATTTCAGATGATATTATTTCTTGATCATATTCGTCTAATCTATTTAAAAGATATTTTTTATTAATAATATATTTAGTTGTTTTTTTATTAGGAATTAAATATTTAATATCATAATAATCTACTAATGAGTTTCTTAATGTTTTAATTGATATCTGATATCTTTTATTTATTTCTAAATTATTATCTAAATCAACAGATATATTAAAATCAATTGGTATTAATGATTTTTCTTGATTTTCTAAAATTAATTTTTCACCATCGTAATATTTTGATTTTAATTTACCATCAAATACGCAAGATCTTAATGTTCTAGGACATACAACTATAGATACATCTTTAATTTTATTTTCAGTATACATTTTTGTCCATATAATTGGTGTTTTTAATAATTCATCAAAATCTACTACAATCCATTCATTTGAATTATTAAAACATAATACAGGATCTGTTAATGCAATATTACTTGGAGCATCTGTTTGTATAGTAAATTCAGTTAATATAGGATAATCTATAACATCCATATATAATAATATATATTAACTTGTGTTTTAAAATTTAATAAAAAATTGAATTTTATATTGAAACCATATATAACATATTAAATAGTATAAATAAATATGGATATGTCTTATGAAGATTTAGTTATATTTGAAAATGAACTCAATGATGATATTCCTCCAGAATATATTAATGATTATTATAATAATTCTCAAATATATAAGCAATCTAAACAAAATCAACAATTAAATTATTATTTACCTCCAGAATATGGTAATACAGTAAATGAATATAATGTTCGGTCACTATATGACTATAGTGATGAAGAAAATATGTATGATGTAAATGGTGATAAAATACATAATTTTAAAAAAACTAGTTATGATATAAAATCAAAAGAATCAGATTTTAAAATTTGTGAAGAATTATTTCAAACAAATAGAGAAGATGATATTTTTTACGATTTAATGAAAATATATGAAAATCCAAATGAAAAAAAAGCAGAATTTATACAAATTAGTTTTAAACTAGATATGTTGCCAGTTGGACTTTTACGTTTTAATCATTTAACAGAATTAATTGTTAAAAAATGTAATTTAGCTGAATTAAATACATTACCACCAAATATTGAAAAAATAGTATTTAATAATTGTGGATTAAAATATATTTCTTGTCAATCATTTCCAAATTCTCTAACAAATGTAGATTTTTGTAATAATGAAATTGAAATATTTGATAGTATTAAGAAAACAATAACACATTTATATCTTGATAATAATAGTTTACAATACATTCATGATATACCAGAAGATTCACAGTTAAAAGTGTTATCTCTAAAAAATAATCAAATTAAAAGAGTTGATTTTCTTGTTGATATTAATCTTATTGAATTATATTTAAATAATAATTCTATTGAAAATATAGAAGTTTTAAGTAATACTATTGAAATACTTGATATTTCAAAAAATAATATTTTTAGTATTACAGTATTACCAGAAAATCTAAAAACACTTATTGCATATCATTGCAAAATACATAAATTCTTTTTCGAATTACCATACTTTTTAGAAAAGTTAGATCTTTATAATAATAATCTCGAAGAATTACCAGAATTTAATAAAACATTAAAATGGCTTGATATATCATCAAATGATTTACGTAAATTGCCAAAAAATATAGCACAATTAGATTATTGTGATATAAGTTGTAATCCCAATCTTGTATTTGATCCTACAGATCCTAACTGGATTATATTTTTAGAATCTAAAAATAAAACATATATTATGGATAAACAAGATGATTATATTATAAAATCGGATACAGTTAGCACAATTACTTCAACTTCAGAAGAAGATAGTAGTGATAGTGATGATAGTGATGAATCCGGTGTAACAGTAGATTCAAAAGATTCTACTGATATCGAAGATTTTAAAATAAAAATTAAAAATACAAATATTACAAATAATAATACTATTAATTCAGATAGTGATAAATTAGATGAAGAATTTTATCAAGGTGAAATACCATGGACTAATATGATAGATTCAATTGAAAATACACAATCAGATGATGAAATAGTAAAATCACTTATTTCTGGTTTAAAAAATAATAATACATTACAAAATTCTGTAACAAATATTATTGATAGTTTTAAACCTAAAGAAAAACGTATTGTTAAAACATTAAAGACATTTACTATGTAATAAAAAAATTGATTTTTTAAGTATTTTATTTATGCATATATTAAATATATAATAAATATAAACAAAATGAACAATACTACAGATAATAATATCTCTGATTTTAGTGATTCCGATGTTGATGAATCTCAACAAGACAACAAATCTGAAATGTCTGATTTTGACGAGGCTGATATAGAAAATACACAAAATTCTACAAATATTTTACAATCTATCGATCGTAATTTATCAATTAAATATATTAAAAATGGGCGTAATTCTCGAACATATCTAAGTGGAATTAAATCTTATATTACAGAAAATGATAAACTAGAAGATTTTGTAAAGAAATTAAAAAAACAATTGGGAGCAGGTGGTCTAATCGATAAAGAAGAAAATGTTGTATCTTTTCAAGGCGATCATACACATAAAATTTATGAATATATTATTAAAAATAATATTTGTCCAAAACATGAAATAAATCATTAAATTTATTTTTTAATTTTTATTTCTTTATAATATAAGTAATGTATGAAAAACCAAATAAAACTATAGATATTTATGGTAAAAATATTTATGCATATATTACATCATTACATGAAAATAATTTATTTAATTTTCCATCTTTATTAGTTATGGCATTTTCATTAATTAAAACTGGATCCAAAGCTGATAGAGTATGTATAGTAAGTAATGATATTAGTGATGAATATATTGATATATTAAAATTATTTTATAAAATAGTAAAAACTCCGGATATTAAAATACATGGATATTCATATATAAAATATTTAGGATTAAATATGACACAATATAAAAAAATTTTAATAATATTTCCAAATTTTGTTATATTACAAAATCCAGATTATTTATTTACATTAAGAGCGCCTGCTGCACATTTTAAATCAAAAAATCATTTATCAACAGAATTAATGTTATTAGAACCATCTATTGGTGCATTTGATACAATGTTATTCAATATGAAACACAATATGATAAAAATAGAAGAATCTGATTATATTTTTAATGTTTATAATTTATATAAATGGACAACAATAGATGATAATTATTTTTATACACATATTCAAGTAGAAAATATTAATAAAGTTAAATATATTTATTATCCAACAAATCCTGTAAATCTTTTATTTGCAGATATGCATTCAGATGATATATATTTAATTTGGTATAATAATTATAAAATTATGCTTGAAAAATATCAAAATTTAATTACTAATCCTTTATTAAAAGGAACAAATAATGTTTTAAGAACAATAATGAAAAATCAAGGATTAAGTAGACAACCTACAGCATTAAACGAGACAAATATAATTAATATAAAGAATATATATGATGTGAATGAAATACATATATCTTTAGAAAAATATTATCATATTGATAAAACAAATGATATTTTAATAGAAGATGTAGAATGTTTATTTGATGATATTGGTGAATATGAAATAATTAAACCTATTAATAGATTATATAATATTTTTAAAAATAATTATTATAAACATTTAAAAGAATATAATATAGATGATTGGAAATTATATAAAAATAATGATATTGATATTAATGATAGAGATAATATTATGTTAACATTTATTAAAAGTTTCAATAATATTTCAATAGAAATATTTAATGGAACTCAATATGATAATAAATTAAAAATAGATGAATTAGAAATGAAAGGAATATATTACATTAAAACAATTAATATGACTAAAAAAGAATATGAAAACTTTTTATTTTATATAAATAAAGACATAAACTATGAAAATCGTATTGAAAAAATTGATAATACTAAATTAAATGATAATAATGATATTACATTTATTTTTACTAAAGCCATTTCAAAAAATTATTATAATACAATAGAGTTAGCAGAAATAATATTAAATCCAAATACATTACAATTATTAAAACATCAAGATTGTCGTTTAATAAGTTTACCATTTATGGGTAATTCACATTTATTCGTAAATACATTAAAAAATTGGATAAATCAAAATTTTACACAATTAGAACAGGAAAGATTGATTTTATTTGGAGATATTGTTTTAAATGCATATGGTATTAAAAAAATAAATAAAATAGAAGGTGTGTTTATATCGATTGATAATGATTCTAGTGAATATGACAAAAATTTAGAAAATTTAATATATGATACTTTTGTTAATAAAGAAACTTGTTTTCATTTTACAAAAATTACAAAGGAAAATACAAAAGAATATGATAAATTTCATAAAGATATAATTGAAAAAATGAAAACAAAAACCGGAGTAGAAACTACAAAAGATTTAATATCTAATCCTAATAATTTTTTTTATTATAATGGATTAAAAATAGTAACAATAGATTTAAATATAATATATATGAATTCACAAACTGATATAGAATTAAAAACAGATGTAGTAATGACTAATATAATTAATAAAGGTATATTATCCAGATTGATATCATATGATAAAAATAAAAAAATAGTACATACAAATAAAAAATTTAAACTAACTGATAATGATATTAAAAAAATAAAATATCATGCTAAAAAAAATTACATTAAAGAATTTATTAATAAATTATAATTTAATTTTATAATTTAATTTTATAATTTAATTTTATAATTTAAATCTATTAATTGTAAATTATTTATTAATTCATAATTTTTTATTCGTTTATGTTTTAAGTTTTTATGAACATTTTTATTACAGAACCAATCAAAATTAATTTTTTCTATATTTATATTATTATTTGAATTTATCAAATTATATATTTTATTATATCTATTAATATTTAATAATAAAATTGTATGATCATTACTTTTATATTTAAATATTGGTGCTATTAAATTTTTAATATCATCTAATATATTATTTATATCATCATTATATGAAAATATAATATCTTCATAATAATCTTTATTATTTTTTTTTAGATATATATTCATTTTATTATTATATAATTCATAAAATATAATACCAATAGTCATTATTAATCAATAGTAATAATAAGATTATAAATAATAAAAACATATATCAATTTTTATTATTTTATTAATAAAATTTAATTCATATAATATGCTGATAAAACCGATACAATTGCAAATACAATATTAGCAAAGTGTGGTGTTACAAGTGCTCTTGTTGAGAGTTTTGGTCCAGATAAAATCATAGCAATCATATTCATTAGGGCAATAAGAATTGATAGTATAGAAACATATAATCTTCTATTTCTCTTGGCTTTTAACATAATTAGTACAGCAAAAAATCCAATTATAAGAACAAATATAAATAATGCCCAACTTACTGATTTATTATCACTCTTACCTTCTTGGATAACTGTACCTGTCATTGAAAGAATAAGTATAAACAATACAAAATATAAACCTAATACTGCTTTTTCACAACGACCTCTTGGTAACATCGCGCTAACAGTTGATTTTGCTTTAGCTAATCTGCCTGTATTATTACTAGTATCATTACTAGTATTAACACTAGTATCATTATTAGTAGAAACTTCTACATTATTATCGCTCATATATAATATATATTATAATATAAAAAATATAAATAATATAAATAATATAAATAATATAAATATAAATATTTTTTATATTTATAAAAAATATAATTTATAAATATATATTATAATGGCCGATCAAAATAATCAAATAGATGAACAAAAAAAGCAACAAAAAAATAAGAAAATGTTATTATGGGGTATTCTTATTGTAGTAATCATAATTGTAGTTTGCGTTCTCATGGGAGATAAATGCAAAATGTACAGATTAAATAGTGAAGCACGTAATGCTTTACCAACTGTATCATCAGCAACTGATAGTGCATCAGCATCAACACTTGTTACAGCAACAAGTGTAGCTGTACCAGCTTCAAGCACATTAAGTGTAGGAAACTCAAATAGTGCTAGTGAAGTAAGAAAAGAATTAGCTAATTTATTTAAAGCATATGCATAAATAAATAAGAATAATATATTTAATTAAACTTATATAATTTAATTAAATTATCTTTGAATAGAATTACCATAAAATATGTCTGTAATATTATACATACTTGTTTTAAATGAACAAGCTGCAGCATATGTGTGTCCACCACCATTAAATATTTTTGCAATACTACCCACATCTACTTTTTCGCTTCTTAATGTTAATACATATTCATTTCTATCTAAATTTAATACCCATGATATAAAAAAATCACATTTATGTTCTTCTAAAACTTTTTTTGCTAATTCAGAAGCATTTGGGCAAGCTGATCCACAATAAACAGCTACTTTATATTCACCAGGTTTAGTAAAAATATTCGAATAGTCTCTATAAATTTGTTCAGATGGAAATTTTTCAATTGATATTCTATTTGAATTTTCATTTGTTAAAAATTCCTTATATTCATTATAAATTTTTCCAATATTTATTATTTTTATAACAGTTGAATTTTTAAATAGAGATTTAAATTTATTAACATTATCTTTATTTAATTTTAAATCATATTTGACATTAAATCCAGTTATAAAATCTTTAACATTTTTTAATTTCCAAGTACCTGTATCATTATCTTCTATTAAATCAATAAATCTAGGATGTTTCTTTTTTGGATATAAGAAATCCCAAACAAGTGTTGCTCCACTTTTTTTTTCATTATAAATTGATTTAAATTTGTGTTTATATTCCTTTTCCAATCTAATTACATCATCTCTTATTGTAATATGATGATCAATAAATAAAACTGATTTTGATTTATTTATTATTTGTTTTAATATATCATATTTATATGCTACATCAATAATTATTACATCGCCATTTATGTCAGGTGGACAATTTTTTGCACTAGGCACATCTGGCATAATTTTTGCATTTTTATGTATTAAATTAGATTGATGTAATATATAAAATCCAGTAAATCCATCTGGACATTTTTTATGATATATTACATAATTATAATATGTTTTCATTATAATAATATGTTATAATATTATATTTTTTACATAATATTATTTAAA
>JACCED010364817.1_pt1 | contig 11858 bp, 22 predicted proteins | sample 7455021 | NCBI WGS metagenome assembly JACCED01 (sample SAMN15323456, study PRJNA562643) | freshwater metagenome | isolation source: river surface water | place: USA:Blue River Watershed | collected 2017-08-19
ATAGTATTGAACCATCTTCTGTTGCCGAACTGTATAGCACCAAAGCAAAGAGTTTTCACTTGAAGTACGAAGGCGATACCTATCTTATGTATAACTACATTACTGCACTTGTAAACAACGCAAGCTACAAGGCTATTCGTAATTACAAGGCTTTGGAAGTAGCTGATAATCGGCAGAAGATTGAGCAAGAGATTCTTGCTACAGTTAAGCAACAACTTGATAGTGAAGGTCTTGGTAAAAGCATCAATGTTACAGTTGCACAAGTACGTAATGTCCAGCCAAACGCAGAGATTCTTCAAGCAGCTACAAATTATGTTCGCTCTCAGAACGAATTGAAAGTAAAGGAGAATGAAATCAAAATTGCTGAAGCAGAAGCCAAACGTATGCAAATGCTAGCCAGTAATAGCACTCAAAGTATTGCTTACATGAAGGCACAATCTGAATTGAATATCTCCGAAGCTGTTAAAGAAGGTAAAGTACAGACTATTATCATTCCTCATGGTATGACTATGCTAGGTTTGAAGTAAGGGAACAATAACCCTGCGAGGTATTATCTAAGCAGGGTTTCTTTATAAGGAGAAACCATGAGCAGCACAACAGACTTACTAAATGATCTTTACAAGTATCAAGCATCTATGCCAGTTAAACAACTTATCAATACCTCTTCAAGGGACTTTGCACTAATCAGTATCATAGAAAAACTATCAAGTATAGAGCATTGCAGGGTAGGGGTTATATGCAATGATTTCAAGTATGTTTTTAACAACATCATTAAAGAAGTAAAGTGTGAGTATGCAAGATATAGAAATTGTGAGATTGAAATTAAAGGTGACAATCTTATTAAATTGCTCAAGCCAGAGATAGTATTCGGAGAAGGACGTAGCTTTTCTCACATCATCTTTTATGACAAGGTGAAGAAAGAAGAATTCTATTTCTGGCTATCGAGACTCAGATCAGTACACATAGATAAGCCAGAATACTATTATCTGGGAAACAATGTTGATGCAAACTAAGTTACAATCCTTCGTTGAAAGCCTTACAAATATCTTCATAGGGTATGTTGTAGCTGTATTATCACAGTTGCTTATCTTCCCTATGTTTGGTATAGTCATTCCGTTAGGAGATAACTTACTGATAGGGCTTTACTTTACAGGTATTAGCTTAGTTAGAAGTTATGTTATTCGTAGGTACTTTAATAGAAAGGTAAGACATGAAAATAACCAACTCAAAAGAAATTTGTACTAAATTTCAAGCATTACTTGATAATCTTGGTAGCTTGCTTGTTAATAGTATTATCAAACACGGTACTGAGCCAGATGTTTGCTTTCTTACACAAGAAGAGTATAATACTATCAAAGAGTATGCTGCGTTGCAGGGTTATCTTGGCAAGACAGTTGCTACTTCTGAGAGTGAAGAAATATTAGGTATGAAGATTATTGTTGAATAAGGAGAAATGTATGCAAACTAAGAACTGTAATACATGTGCTCACGGAAGCAAGAACTACTGCCTTCGAGGTTATTTTATTATGGACAGGAATACATACCCTGAAAATGTCTGTGATGAAAACTTCTCTGCTTGGGAGAAGAAACAAGGCATCTTTACAAGATTGTCTTATTGGTTGTTTGGGTAAGTAAAACTCAGCCAAGATTTAAACCTACTTTAAGAGGGAATTAAAATGAATCCTACACAGGAACAGTTAGAAATATTTGAGAAATTTAAGCACAATAAAATTCTAAAAATCAATGCGGTTGCGGGATCGGGCAAAAGTACAACACTGAGGATGTTAGCAGAGCTAAATCAAGTACCATCCTTGTACCTTTGTTTCAATAAAAGTAATGCAGAAGAAGCAAAGGAGAAGTTCCCTCCTCATGTTGATTGTAGAACTATTCACTCCTTAGCGTATAGTGTCTATGGTAAGATGCTATCTCATAAACTTAAAAGACCTGCTGGGAAGTATAAGAACGTTGCTGGCACTGCTTCTGAGATTAGTCTGTACTACAAGGTCTGTATCTTCTATACAAACGATGGTGAGATTCCTCCTAACGTTATTAGCACCTTTGCTAAGGCTGTGGTTAGACGCTATGAGAATTGTTCTGATGAGCAAATTACAAAATATCTACTCCCTACTAGAGACATAGACATTATCACAAAAAACCATCCTAGCCTTGATAAGAAGGCTTTTGGTAAGGCTATTCTACACCTAGCAAAGAAACTATGGTCAGATCAGACTAAACCATCATCTGATGTTCTATGCAATCCAAACACATATCTCAAGCTGTATCAACTATCAAAGCCTGTACTGAATTATGACATAATTTATCTCGATGAAGCACAAGACAGTAATAGCACAACACTGGATATCATCAAGAGACAATCAGATTGTAAGGTTGTGTATGTAGGTGATACATTCCAAAGTATTTATCAATGGAGAGGCGCTGTTAATGCTATGCAAGAGATAGTTGCTCCTTGCAGTATTCTATCCAAATCATTCAGATATGGTAAAGCTATTGCTGACATTGCTTCTTGGGTTATTGATGATGCTATTAGCGTCAAAGGGAGCGATGATATTGATAGCAAGGTAATCACTAGACAAGATGAATTACCTAGCAACAAATACACAATGATCTTCAGAACTAATGCAGAACTTCTAAGCAAAGCAGTAAATCTTATTAGCAAAGGTAAGAGTGTATTTATCAGTGTTGATGTTAAGAACTTTATCAAGAAACTAGAATCTGCTGAGAATCTATATAACGCTAGATTAAAAGAGGTTAAGCACGAAGATATTACGATGTTCTCTTGTTGGAGTGACTTGGTAGTAGCTGCTGAAGATGATCCTGAACTGAAGAGAGTAAGTAGAATCATTGATAGTAGGCAAACCTTTAAGTTTATCAATGCTCTTGGTGATGTACAAAAAGTAAGTTCTAGTGCAGACATTATCTTAACAACTGCTCACAAAAGCAAAGGTATGGAATGGGGTTATGTTGTACTGGCTAATGACTTCAAGATGGACAGCGTTATAGAAAGCACAAATCAAGAAGAAGTAAATTTATTTTATGTTGCATGTACTAGAGCAATTAAGGTACTGCAATTACCTTCATCACTAGATGCAATATTTACAGAGGAAAAGTAATGCAAGACTATAATGAATATGAAGATACTGATGAAGTATTCTCTTTATCTGATATACAAGATAAGACAAGAGAAGAACACCTTAAAGAACTCTTTGAGATTGAAAGACAGATTAAAGAACTCAACAGACAGAAAGTATCAAAGCTATGCAACATAGCACAAGAAGGTAAATCAGATAAGGTATATGACTCTGTTCGTAAAGTACATAAAGGTATCTTAGAATCAAGCGGTACTGAAAGTGTTCACGATATACTCTCATCTGCACTTAATACAGAAGAAGAATTAAACTTCTTACTTGATAACAGAAACAACAGGTTCTACAATAGCTCAGATATATTTGATGAATTCAAGGATCATCCAGAACAGAAATCTTTAGTAAAGAAGAAGCACTTAAACAAGAGATGTATTAAAAGACAGAAAACTCCAAGTCAGCATATCTCTTATGTTAAGGATGCTAAGGACACTCAAAGTAGATTCCTTCGTCTTGAGTTAGAACTACTATCCATGAAAGAAAAGATTTCTATTCAAGATACAAGACTTCAAGCAGTAGAGATTAAACAAGTGCTGACTGAAGATAAACTTGATAAGGTTGATATTGACCTGTCTTGCCTAGCTACTGAACTTAGTTCAAAAGTAGATGATGTTAGAAAGATCACTGCATACATTATGTACAAAGAAAAGAAAGTAAGTACTGCTCTAATTTCTAAGACGATGAATATTCCTATCCGAACATTGCAACGATGGATTAAGGAGTTGTCTGAACTAGATAATGAATAAATTTAGTTGGCGCCAAAAATGGCGCGTAAAATCTTCAAATTTCTCTAGTATATAATAAAGTATTAGCAAATTACAATCTATAAAATACAGCTTAACCCTACTTGGAGCAATCCTTGTAGGGTTTTTCTTTTGCTATATCTTATATATTATGCCCTCCTTATGCTTCGCATAAAAGAAATATCCTATGTTGAAATATCAACCCTTAGAACTTCGCCAGACTTGGCATAACGCTAGTTCAACAGAGTACCCTTGTGCTTGCACAAACAAGTTGCGTGGTGATCCGTAGGAACACAATCTAATAAACCATAAAGACTACAAGTTAATTAACAAATCTTTATACAAGAACTAGCTTTTAAAATATTAGGCAAGATTGCCTAAAGAGAACATACCTTACGTAGTAAGGATAAAATATCAGCTTGTCTCTGTGCTTTCTTTTTATTTAATAAAACCAAGTAAGCTATCAGGGCGTAGTCCTGAAGTCAGCAATGGAAATATCCATAGGATATGTGTTGTGCTAACGTAAGCACAGCTTACACTTTTGTGTGCTATAGCGTAGCTATGTTTGGTACGCTCCTAGAGCTATGCTCTATAGAGTAATACCCCTTATGCACAGCATAAAGAAGGCAACTATCAGGTAGAAATACTTGCATGAGATAGTAAGTATCTTTTTAGAAGATTCTTCTAAAAATTATATACTTTTGTGTAGAATTCACAAATATAGTACCCTTTTCAATAGAAAATATCTATGTGTAAATATCTTAGAAAATATTTGCTATACTATGATATTTACAAGTATATGTATTTATGCAAACTTGAAGGGAAATTTACTTATAAAATTTTTATAAAAATTTATGTAATTTTTGAAAGTGACTTATACGAAGTATATGATCATTGTCTTGTGTGTTTAGATGCCCACCCTCCCTGCTATCCATACCTTGTAATAATATTAAAATATCAGAATGATATAGGTGTTGCCATGTGTCGCCATACGGCGACGGAGTAGCATAATCCATTGAATATAAAGGCTTTCCCCTTGTAAAGCGTAGCTTTACGGTAGTACCACATCGATGATAGCTATATGCTATTGATAGGGATAACTTAATAGACGCATACGCGTCTGGGAGTATACTATTTATCATTGCAATCAATGATATGTTATAACATTGCATGTTGGCATAATGCATGAGGGGATGGGGGTGGTGGTGTGTGCTACGCACACGATAGGATACTCACCAGCGCGATGCGCTTGGGATTGATTAACCCACAACACAAGATAAGTAACCCTACTATCCCAATAACCCACAATACAAAATAAATATCCTATCAATCTCATAACCCAATCTCCCGCATGATGCTACTTTGTAATGCTATGCATTACAGTATAGCTATCCTGTAGCGCATTGCGCTACCGTAAGCGCCTTCTAAGCGCCTTGCGCTTGTTGAGTTACTGTCTATCGCCATGCGATGATGTAGCGTCACCTGCATTGATTGTGCAAGCCTGACGAGGGGAATACTAGCCGCTAGGCGGTAGGTTGGCACTATACATAATCAAATGATTATATAGTTATACTTTATTGCATTGTACTTGTTGATAGCACTTCGCTATGGATAGGGCGAAAGAAAAGGCCGGGTTGTCCGGCCTTGTTGTTACTTGTTTGATTGTCCCCTTTAAACCATTGCCCACTTGATTGAAATAATTGCATTGTCACCGTGAACCTTTTTCAGCCAGTTGTCATATCCGAGTTTGACCTCGGCTTTTGACAAATCCCGATCAGCAAAGAACGGCTCAAAAAACATTGCGCTATCATATTCCTGATAATACGTGTCACCGTCAGGGGTTTTATATTTAAATTCTTTTTTGGCTCGTTTAAATGTTTCGGTGTCAATACTGTCGTCGTTAAATGTAACAGTGCACACTAGTTCTTTTTTGGTAAGATTAGACGCTTTTGTTCTTGCTGCGGCATGGGCTTGGTCGTTTGTAAAGTAAATCATTTTATTTCATCTCCAGATTAGGATTAAGTTTTTGTTTCTCTGCCTTATATTCAGCATAGTCAATATCAGATAATACTGCAATCAATAACTGATATTGAATTTCGTTGGTAATTTGAGATAACCCAAGATAAACCTTTTTTGTCTGTGCAACAAAGTCCTTTTCGTTTGTTGCGTCGAGCAAGAATGCAAGGTGTTTATTTATGTTCATGGTAACTTCTCACCGATTGTCGAAAACATAATACTCAACATTGTTGACAGTAATTGTTTCCTCGTTTCCATCGTAGAGATTGAAATGATGCCCATATCCATCGAGTCGGGCATATTCTTCTTGCATCTCTTCAAGTTTTCCAAGGGAAATGATAAGTTTCCCGATTGCCTCGTATGCCTCAGCCTTCTGCATTGCTTCGATTACATCTCGGTCAATGTCGATACAATCGGAAATAAACCAAGAGTTGAAACAACCGAGACAATACAGGTCGCTTTTCATCTCATCCTGCTGGATTTTGTCAATACAATCTGCCTTGATGAATCGAACGTTATCAATTTCAAAATCATCAAAACCGGCGATAATCTCGGTCAGGACTTCTTTCCAGTCCGGCTCAGATGCAAGGTTTTCACAAAAAGACTTTAGTGCTTTAATTTCAGAATATTTCATGATATTTCCCTTTTGAGGTTTGACTACAAATAAACTTTACTGAAAACCCTATTATATCTCAAACAGGGCTTTCTAAAAGGTTATTCTGATGCAGCCGCAATGTAATCGGTGTGCATTATCCCGACGCTATATTTCAAAGACTTCAAGGCCCATGTTTTTGCGCTTTCGAATGCACCATCGCGCCAACATTGCATAGCATTTTCAATGCAAAATTCCGCATTGATTTCCCACTCGCCCGAATATGGGGCATGTTTCTTTGCCAATACTAGCATGTCCTGAAATTTCATTTTGCAATACTCCATACAATAGGTTGCCGCCCTTGCTTGCCGGTGTTGGCTTTTCCTGTCGGGACAATAATCCCGTGTTTCTTCATTGCCTGAAGTGAATTATTAAATTCAATTTTAGGCACATCGCCAAGGATCGAATAAATTTCAAGGCTTGAATTGATCCCTAGTTCAATGGCATTGCGGATGCGCTTTTCGATTAAGGCGGATTTCGCCAGTTTGGGGCGGCCCATGCCTTGTGGCTTGCTTGCCGCGACGACTTCACCGACAAGGCTTTCGAGCTTTGCCCGGCTGATTTTGTTGGCCTTAGCAAAGGCGGCGATGATGTTGGTAAGATTTTCCATGATGATTTCCCTTTATTAAATCAGAAAGAAACGTTAGAGCCAGCACCGGCCCAGTGTGTACAGGAAACGTTGTAACCTTCGGACTCGGGGAACTTTGCCTTAATGGCATTGAAAATCCGTTCGGCTTCTTCTTTGCTCTTTGCGCTTCTGGGGTGCGTTGCGAAGAGATGCTGACCATGAAAAGTGACATTGATATCATAATAAGATTGCATGATGATTTTCTCCTGATATTAAGATGCAGAGCCGAAATAGTGAAAAGTGATAAAACAAACCTGACAAACGCCGCGCGGGCGGATGATTATTAAATCGCCGTAGTTTTCAACTTTACAGGGATGCCCATTCCAGCCAATTTCTTTTTTAACGGCTCGCACTGCGGCAAGGTTTGAAAAAGGTTTATTACTCTTTTGGATTTTACCACGCCTTACCCAAGAATAATTCGCCTCACCGCCGTATGTGTCGGTGACTTCCCATTGAATGTTGCATTCTACAGTCATAATTTTCCCTTAAACAAAAAGACCAAAAAGACAACCAAGAGCGATTCCGCAAGCCAGCATAAAAGCAAAGTCTTTCATTTCCTACTCCTTGTTAATCAGTTGATGTAGTCATTCTATACAATCGTTTCCCTTGTGTCATCCTGACTTTTGTAAAGAAATGTAAATGTTAGGATTCGATCAGTATATAAACAATGCGCGCATATGCGCCCGCGTAGCAGATACCATGCCAGAATCGCCCTTTCCCTTATGTTTTTACAAAACTTTATATTTCCATCTGGGCCTGTGGATAATTCTGTGCATAACTCCCTACAATCGACGTTTGACGCATTGGCAATATGTCGGCAAGGGCAAAGGGATAAAACGCAGCCACGGGCTTAAAAATGTCATTCTTGGGCATATTAGACTTTGCTTGCATGGCATGGTCTTTGCTTTGCTGAGTTACCCTGTGGATAAGTCCCGAATAAGAATAATTCGCAACAATAATCGTGCCATGTGACAGTGAGCTTCCAGCCCGTAGGGAAAACTCAATAAAATCAAGACTTTGGGGCAATCTGGCCCCCGATCTACCCCGTTTCGGGGTATTTCCACCCCATTCTAGGTAACTTTCCGGCGTAACCGCCGCTGGGTAAACCCATTTCCTAAATCCTAACTCGTAAAATAATACCCAAAAGTAATCCAGAACTAAAATCTGCTATCGTAAAATAATAAACAAAATTGTAATACGTAAAAGATTTTTAGAATTTTCAGGAAAACTGTTAAGAAAATCTGAATTTCCTGAAAAGTAAGTATATAAACAAGCTGTATAAAAGATTTTTAGATAAAATAAAACCCCAAGGATTTCTCCAAGGGGTTAGATTACTCTCAAATTGTTATTTCTTTGTTATAGTATAGCCCAGTTCTTCAAGTTCTTTGATCTTGTTACTCAAGTTGTTATTGTATTCATCAAAATCACGTTCTACACAAGCAAGTTCCAGTCCTAGGATTTTAGCTACTTCTTTGATGCTGTACTTTTGTTCAAAATGTACATCTTCTTCTTCTAGGATGTAGCAGTCATCAATGTAGACATGCAATACAGAGTAATTACTATCCCACTTTACGTACACGAAACGACCATCTTCTGTAACCAAACGACCATTTTTAGATTTTGATATAACTCCAGTATCTCGGGCAAAACAGCCCTCCCAAAACACCCTAACACCTTCCTTACAATCTTCTTTGGTAAGTTGTTTGAGCTTACTGACATCAATACTATTCAAATCTAGCTTATCTTTGGTAGTCATTTCAAAATCTCCTTAAAATTATTACAAAAATACTACAAAATTATTCAAGATTACTCAGCAAATCAGTATACAACCAACTACTAGGCAACCAAGCAGTAATATAAGGGATACTATCATCTTCTGTCAAGTCAAGAATCCACAGTGCGATATTGAACAACAAAGGATCATTTGGTTCTTTACCCATATAATTAGCATTGCCCACCACTTCAACATAAGCAGCATCTTTTTTCATTAAGCATACCTTTAGCAAGTTGAAAATCATTGCAATATCTCCAGCAAGTAAATTGATCCATCTTGCTAAGAAGATAAAGTTCATGTTGATAATCAGTCATGCTAGCGCCTGTATTCAAGAATTCATTTTGAAATTCGTACAAAATTATTTGAAATTACAAGTAATCTTTACGCTTGTCTGCTTTACCTTTACGGTGATCTACTTTATTACGTTTCTTATCTTGCTTGTGTTCCTTCTTTGTGTGAACAATCTTCTCGTAAGAGGTGTTAGAGTAGTAATCTTCGTGCTGAATTTGCATGATATTTCCTTGTTAAATTAAACTTCTTTGATAGAGTGCTTAGGTTTACGTTGGTACTTACTTCTGTCTTTAAAAACTTTGCTTACTGGTATCTTAGTCTTTCTTCGTACCTTTAGCAAGTTCTTTTTCGTCTTTTTTTCTTTCATTTTGGAATTCTTCCTGAAATTCTTTGCTTTTGTTTAGATTGTGCTCTTCTTGCAACTTGATTCTGTCTTGAAGTTTACCCTTTCTTTCGAGATGGCGCAAGGTGATTGGAGATAATTCTTCAACTGGAAGCAAATAAATATCTTGTTGCCAACCTTCAAGTCTAGCTTTTTCATCCTTTAGAGCATTGCGTTTAGCTTTAAGTTCATCAGCCTCTTTCTTTCTAGCAGCAAGTCTACCATAAATACTTTTACCGTATTTCCTAAAGTACTTTTTTAGTTTCTCAGAAGGTGTAAATCCAAGTCTAGCCCCGGCTGGCGTCCATACGTAAGCACCAAGATTGGGTTGATAACGTTTCTTAGCTGCCTTGGGTAATGGTTTAAACGTACCAAACTTGCTAATCTCTACCCCTTTACCATCTACAATGACAGTACGCAATAATTCAGTAAGGAATAACTCAACAGCTAATTGTACTTCTTCCTTTAGCATTGTAGGGTGCGAAGATGCTACTCGCTTACATACTGCAATGTAGCTATCAACTGCTCTGAAATGCTCTGATCTGATATTACCATGCAAAGAACGTAACCTTGCCTTTACTTCATACAAAGCAATATCATCATCTTCATCAAGTTCTTCAACTGGATTATCTTCATCAAAGTCAAGTACAGGCTCATCTTGATCTTCTACTTTGAAATCTTCTTTCATTCTTGTACCTATTCTGAAAATTGTATAAAATAATTAGATTTGTTTTACTAAGACACCTTTCTGGCGAAGAATATTCAATCCTTCTGTATCTCTGTAATCATTACGATAATACACTTCTTTGATACCAGCTTGCAATATCTTCAAAGCACACATCTTACAAGGTGCATTAGTAACTAACATAATGCAGCCTTCAGTGCTTTCAGTGCTCTTTAGCATACGAGATAAACATGCTTCTTCAGCATGGCGTACAAACCAAGATGTATTACCATCAGAATCTTCACAATGATTAGTATACCAACCTTCAGGTGTACCGTTGATACCAAAGCTAATAGGATTGCCGTTCTTAATTAGACAAGCAGCAACCTTTAGTCGTTCTGCTTCTGAAGTACAGGCAAAGACTTCTAGCATCTGCATATAAGCAAGTAAGTATTTCTCTTTCATCAGACAAACTCCATAGTCTTTGTATTTAGCAAGGTAAAGTACCCATCATAACAAGCACCTGTATCTATAAAATAATGATTACCAAGGATCGTTGGTTCTTCAACTGAGGTATGCCCTGATACAACAGCATGAACACCTATAATGTTGTTACTTTGTAGCCTTAGGATTCTATCTCTAGACCATAAAGCAACGTCTAGCATTCTATCAGATTGCTCTTTATCGTTTGATAGTAATTCTTTCTTGAAATCATCGTAGTAAGTACCTACAATTTGACTGTGAACAATTACAACCAAGCCTTTTGCAGTATTAAGTTCAATGATGATAGGAAGTTCAGAGAATGATTCATAGAAATCTCTCTTTAAATTGTCATCACAAAGAAATACAAACCAATCCCCTCCATTGTAGCCATATTGGTATGCAGTTAAGTATCCTTCAACATGCTCTTGTAGCATCAATTCGTGATTACCCATTACAGAATAAAACCAAGGTTCTGAGTACCATTCTAGAGCTTTATGGCTTTCGTCCCCGCGATCTACCATGTCTCCAGTGCAAAATAGCCTATCCTTACTTGGATCAAATCCAATAGAGTTTAGTTTGTTTTGCAACTTGGTAAAACAACCGTGGATGTCACCTACAATGTAATCAATACCATCGGTATTTATATCAAAGGTAGCAACTAAGTTTTTATTCTTCATCAGGAATCTCATCAAAAAGGATGAAGTTCTTATGGGTGCAAAGAATCTTCATGCAGTCAAAGGACAGAGTGTCACGATTACAACAATTTGTGCAATCACTTTTAGCATTGTACACAACTTTGAAAACTGATCGCTTTACTTTGAACAATGTGCCAATAGCAAAATCGTTGTCATAAAAATCGTTGTCATAACTTACCTTGAACTCAGGCAGATCACCAATATCGTATTCGTTTTGCATCTCAAATCTCCTTAAAGTAAATTAAAGCCAGCCTTTGTACTGCACTTGAAGGTATCTTACCTTCTTTGAATACGCTTTGCAAGCATTATTTTCTATTTTGCTTCCGCAAAAGTAATGAGATAGAGCTTTATCAATACTACCTGATTTTG
>JACCED011176360.1_pt1 | contig 11858 bp, 10 predicted proteins | sample 7455021 | NCBI WGS metagenome assembly JACCED01 (sample SAMN15323456, study PRJNA562643) | freshwater metagenome | isolation source: river surface water | place: USA:Blue River Watershed | collected 2017-08-19
CATGGATATCGATTCGAGAAGCAAAGGCGATAGAAAGTCCGACCTCCAAAGCTTTCCCATTCTGAAGCTTCTTCTTCTTCTCGTCGTAGACTGTCGTTTTTGGTACGCATTGGCATCCCTTCAATACTTTAAAATGATTACGGTGGTTGACGGCGGTGACGGGTTATGAATATATTTAATTTTTATTGTGTCTTCAGTATATTTGTTAACTGATTTTAATCTAAATTCATATTTTATTTCATAGATAAAGAGTTAATGTGTATTTTGTTTTTGGGAAAAGATAACTATTGGGAGATACTTTTAATATGCTATTTGATGGAACCCTTGTATTATAACTTTTAAATTTAGCGGGAAGCTTCATTTTATATCAGTTTAACTGAACAGTTATATCGCCCACAAGGAGTCCTAATGTGTTTTAACAAATATGCTGTTTTTTTAAAAAAAACTGTATATTAAATTAAATCTTGATTTTTTAGGGTTTATTTCAAAGGCAAAGTTTGGTTTTGGGACTGGGATTGTTGAGGTTGAGGTTGAGGTTGAAGAAGAGGATCTTTGTTCAAAAGAGCCAAATGTTGCCATTGCAGTGCTTGGTAACAATCTTGTTTAACGTGATGTCCTTGGATATAGAGATTGTAGAGTATTCTTGCCGAAATACCACAGCCTCGTTTGGCTAAAATTTTCAAGATACTGATCGCTTCTGGTGCCGCTTGATTGTTTGATACAGCATCCAACAGGTCAGATGCCAAACGTCTTTGTGCTGCAAGATGACCACACTTGGCAGCGTTTCTCAGGAAAGTATATGACTCCTTTCTTTTGTTAACACCTTCTGTGGAGTTATCACACTTGATGCACGCAAGACGATAACTGGCGCTTGCGTGACCTCTCTTGGCAGCCTTTTTGAGAAGTTGGTATGCAATGGTCTTATCGTTAGTCTTAACAGTAGGATCGGAGTAGAGAGTACCAAGAGCAGCTAAAGCAAGCTCACTTCCTCTCAAACATGCAGTTTGATATATATTGGCAGCCTCAATAACATCCTTTTTCACAACTTCTGTCCAATAACCTAAAAGGAAAATAGCTGTCGCACTCTCTTTTAATGTAGTTTGAGAAGCGTTGACCCAAAACTCCCAGGTTGATGTCACATAAAATGACCGAAGACAGCAGCTGATTCTTTCTTCAAGCGCATAGGTAGTCTCTGTGTATTGTAAACGTAATGTTGGTCTGGCTAAGAAGACAGACTTGATTAACAAAAGAGCTGGTAAACAAGCAAAGTTACCATCTCCGAGTACAGGAGAAATAAGGTCACTACAGAGTATTTTGGCTGCAGATACGAAATCAGATTGATCGAGTGCATATATGGCACTAATCAAGTGTGTATGAACTTCACGAGGAGGTGCAACGATAGTAGGCATAAAAGGTTTTGCTGGTATTACCTCTGTTAGGTCTTTGTTAGGGAGCTTGGCTACCTTTTCCATAGCACTAGTAGGAAGTATTGCAGGAGATGGCGAATCTGCTGGTGATGGAAGATCAGGAGATGATGATGTAATTTCAGCCAATAGACAGAGAGATCCCCATGCAGGTGATACTAGTGGCAGAGTGGTAGTAGTAGTCATTTTCTCGCTTGTAAGTTAAGTATGTCTTACTGTGTTGTTAGAAGTGGGTTGTTGTCTGACTGACAAGTTAACTGTGAGAAAATCTCTTTTTAAGCGCTGTAACTGTGAATATTTCAGATGTTTTTCCTAACCGCGAGATTTTGGTATCCAAGATTTTTTTCCGCCGGAAGTCTGAATTTGTAGAAAACACATCATCCTTCCGTTAGTATTACTCAGTCGACTAAAAATTCAGAAGAGAAGTACATCAACCCTTTGAAAAAAAAGAGAAGGTTGCATAAAAAAATACAAGAAATGAAACTCTCTTCTTCTTTTTGTTCGATACTAGTTCTCGTTTTGCTCACATTAGCTGGGTTGACCCAAGCCGATTGGACAAGTACTCTCACTTTTGGGTTGCTTACATCAAAGAAGGATTCAACTGAAAGAAAGGCGTTCAGTGATGAATCGTCAGTAAATGCTATTCACCAATGGACGCCTACAACAACAGAAGAAACAATAAAACAAGTTACTTCAGCAGCAGTTGTGTCGCGACTGAACACCCAAGAGGCCATTAATTATATTCAAGAAGTTACAGTCGGACTCAAGGTTTCAGAAATGTGTTTAAGAAAGGCAACATTCGCTCTTACTGGGAGATGTATGGACTTGGATGAGCAAGATCTAGGGAAATTCGCAGTTCTTCTAACAAATTGTCATCTTGCTCAATCCAACAGACCAACTTATCCGTGTCAATCTGATGATAGTCTTGAATACTGTACTAGAACAATGTCTGATGTTGCATTTGGTGTCTATACAACAATTTTAACTCACACTCAGGACATTTGCATACGTCTGCAAGAAGAAGTTCGTTGGGAGGCATCTGAGAAAGTTATGTTAGAACTGTTAGATAAATCTTATCAAACAGCTTTACAATTAGGAGCTTTGAATACAGTTACCAAGACCTTAGGAAAAGACATAGAGGAAATAAGCTCTTTGAATAGGGAAGTATCTCATGAAGTTAAACTTGGCTTCTCGAATAGTATAAAAAGTCTACATCAAATTGAGCAATCTTCTCAGACTCTTTATCAAACCTTTGCAGAAACTTCTAAGAAACAACAAGAATTAGCTGAAGAAGGATTAAATTCCTTAGATCGAGTCTTGTCGTCTACAGAAAATATTCAAGAAACTTCCCTTAAGTCTTTGAATGACTTAGAAAGTTTATCTGAAGTTGCATTAAAGCAACAACAACTTAGTGAAGCTGGTCTTGAATCATTAAAAAAGGTGTTGAGTACAACTGATATAATCAAAGAAACATCTGAAGGTATTAAAGAAGCTTCCAAAAAGTCCCTTGATGGTTTAGAACATCTGACTGAGAGTCATAACAAAATCACTAAATCTATTGCTGAGTTAACCACTCAAACTGATTTGGCTTCCGTGCGACAGAAAGAACTTTTGGAACATCAACGCGTTTTAGCGGAAGAACAACTAAGATTACAAGAATTAGGAGGAGAGATTTCAACCTTAATGTCAGGCTTATTAACTTTTCGAAATGTTGCTCTTTCTACGTTCAGAGGAGCACTTTGGTACATTCTTTATTTGTCGTTTGTCTATTTTCTTTCCGGCTTTGAAAGGTTTTCTTGGCTACGGTTTCCTTTATTTATGGGAATTATCTTCTCGTTTGGTGTAGAGATATTTTACCTTGCTCCATCTCTATCCGGGAAGAACAGTTACCTTATTTTAGGTTTATATCGTTTAACTATAGGTGTTTTATCGGCCGCTTCCTTCGTATTATGCTTAATCAAATGGAATAATGAAGAAAGGAGAAGAATAACAGATAAAGAAAATGAAACAGAAAGATGTTTAAAGAGATTTGGAGAGATTATGGTCCAAAGGTTCGAAGATATTATCATGCAAAGAAGCGGAGAGATTTGGAGAGAAAACGAAATTCGTCAAGGATTTAGTAGGAACACAGAAATCATTGAAATCGCATCTGCAGCAAATAGCAAACTATCTTTCCCGAAAAAATAAAACTAAAAACAACTAAAAACCTTTTTATTTTCTTTTAAGATCACCAAAAAAATATATTTCTTTCTCCAAACCATCAAAACAACAACACTAGAAAAAATCTCTTTTGGTGAAAAAACTTTTTAAAAGATGCCCAAGAAATCAAAGTATGAATCTGAGTCTGATAGTTCAGAGGTTTCTTTGACTGACGAAGAGAGGTCTGACTCTGAGTCACCCTCTGATCTCAGCGGTTTTGTAGTTTCTGACGAAGAAGATGGAGCTGCGGGTGATATGGGGGCTTACAGTGTCGCGAACCCTTTTGGCCCCGGAGAAAATCCCATGGAGTGGTTCAGAAATACCATGAATAGAATAAAAAAACCAAGCGAGGTCGAGAAAAAAAGCAAAGGTAAAAAAGAATTGACTACAAAAAGGAAAGTTACATCTTCCTCATCTTCTGATGCATCCACTTCTACCACCAAAGACCCCAAAAAGAAAAAGTAACAAAAAGTAATGAGTTTTAGAAAATAATTTAAAAAACTTGTTCGTCTTAAACAATTAATTGGTTGGTTCGGAGATATGGGGGGCGTAAGGAACATTTAATCGTCGATGTGAGATCCATAGAAGTCCTTATGGTTCCTCCTGAGAGAGTAAATAACATCCTTTGAAATAACTGTCTTTCTGTGGGCATGCTCAGTGTATGTAACACTGTCCTGAATAATTTTCTTAAGGAAATTCTTTAGGTGGAGACGAGTTTCCTCATACATAGTTCCACTGATTCTCTTTACACCACCACGACGAGCAAGACGACGGATAGCGGGTTTAGTGATTCCAAAGATGTTGTTACGGAGAAGCTTCTTGTATCTCTTAGCTTCGGGTTTGCTTTTAGCAGCAGAGGCGGGTCCAGCTCCGAATTGGAATCCTGAGGTTGCAAAGTCGAAAGACATTTGATTGCTTTAAAAAAAACTACTTTTCTTTTTTTTTGTTTTTTTAATCAATAAGCAACATTTTTTTAATAATCGAAATGTTTATGTTTTTTACCAAATCCTTCAAAAACAAAACAAAGTTTCGATCTTAAAAAAAATATTTGGATTTGATTAAAAAACAAAAAAAAAGAAAAGATCGATTTCAAATCGAGATCTTCTAAAAAGTTTTAAAAAGAAGGAATCATGGCACGTACTAAACAAATTGCAAAAAAAGTAACAACTAATGCAAAGAGCATTGTTGGTAAGAAGCCCATGCCTAAGGAAGGTGGAGGTGTAAAGAGACCCCATCGCTTCCGCCCCGGAACTGTTGCTCTCCGTGAGATTCGCAAGTACCAGAAATCAACTGAGCTCTTGATGCGTCGTCTTCCTTTCCAACGTCTCGTCAGAGAAATTTCACAAGACTACAAGACTGACTTGAGATTCCAGGCTTCCGCTATCCTGGATCTTCAGGAGGCAGCCGAGGCTTACATTGTTGAACTCTTCGCCGATACCAATCTCGCTGCAAATCACGCAAAGCGTGTTACCGTAATGCCAAAGGACATGCAACTTGCTCTTCGTATGCGTGGGGTCTCCTTCTAAAGAGTTTGAAATTTGTTTCCATTAAATCCGTCCTTTCTTTTGATATCTTGGTTTAAAAAAAGAAGAAAAAAGTTTTTTAATTTATATTGCCAATAAAAGGTTTTTGTTGAATTTAGGATCATACTGACCGGGATATCCTAAGGCATTAGAATGAAAGTAAGGTCCTAAAGGAAAGGGTTGATCTATTCTTGATCTGTGATCATGTCCAAAGCACCAAGTAGAAATAATTGGTTTTGAAATTTCTTCTTCCATATCACTAGCATAGTAGTAGGGCATATACTCTCCTTTAGTATCTCTAACAAGAGTGTCACAAGCTGCTACTACATTTCTTTGGGTTTTGTAAGACCAACAATTATCAGACAATCTCTCCGAGGGAATGTGGTGACTCACCATAACTACATTTCTCACTCCTTGATCAACAGCAGTATCAAGAGTAGAGGAAATCCATTCTTTCTGATTTTTATGTCTCAAGTACACCTCTTGAGTAGTCAAAGTTTTTTTTAATCTACCAGGAATGACATGATAATCGTTTAACGGACCCTGATTAACATCTTGAGGAACATCAGTCCATAATGTGGCCCCAATGAATCTTACGTTGTTAGCATCAAAGGTTCGTCCATTGAGAAAAACAAATCTATCACCGCCCACTTCTTGGCAAAGTTTAGCCATCTTGAGATCCATTTGATCTATGTTGGTTTCGTTCATCTCTTGCTGATTTAGACCAGCTCCTATCCAATAATACTCGTGATTTCCAGGAATGTACAGGATATATTGACTCCCATTACCAAATACCATACGAAGAGCTTCCATATACCTTCTTTCATTTGCACAAGGATGTAAATCTCCTGCTATGACAATAATATCAGCCGCTTTTCCATGTTTTACCTGAGCAATTTTCGGAACATCAGCAAGGGTTGGATACATCTCATAATGGAGGTCAGAATACAATCTAAATTTTACTCTAGAATCCTCCATCGTAAAACATCAAAAAAAAACAATTTCAAATGTTAGAGTTTCTTTTAGAAAATCTATATATTTTTCTTTTGCTATAGTGATAGAAATGGAAAGAAGAACTTATTCAATTTGGATTTATCATTTGTATAGTTGAATAGAATTTCACAACATCCGGGTTGGGAAGGAGTTTATCAATAGGAGGGAGATGATTTATGTTTAATCCATCCAAAGTTCTCGTTCTTGATAATGCCACATAAGCTTGACCTTTAGCAAATACATTTAAGTCAACAGCTACTTTATCTAATGTGGCACCTTGAGATTTATGGATTGTCATAGCCCAAGCTAGATCTAATGGAACTTGAGAATAGGTTGCTAGGATTTTTTTACCAGTATCATCTTTATACACCCATTTATGGGGGCTGATTTCTTGAATTCTGTTCTTTAAACTAGGAAAGGTGACTAAAGGGTATCCAGTCTTTGAAAAACTAGTAACGACTCCACAAAGTCCGTTGCAGAGTCCTTCTTCTACCTTTTCATTTACAACTAACATAACAGCGGCCCCCACCTTCAAAGTAAGCTCTTCTGGTGGTCTGCAATTTTTTTTTAGATTCTTCAAAATATTTTCACATCTATAAGCATGTGTTCCACTGCCTTTGAAGGTATGTGCTTCTCCTGGCAGTTCTGATAGCCTTTTATTATTGATTCGACTGACAGCTTCGACAAAAGGTAGCAATCGTGTGGCACCTTCAATTTTTTCAAGTTCTTCAGGTTGCTTGATTCGAGAAGTAAGCATCTTTATATGTTCGTCACTCAATTTACCTTGTCTAATACTGTTCAACAACTCTCCATATCTAGGATCTGACATTTGTCTAAAAGGAGTAGTAAGCATAAGTTGTGTTTTAAATAACTGAGGCCAAACTGAGGATTGGAAGCATAAACCTTCTGTTTTTGCATTTATAGCCTCAAGTTGATAAAAATCACCACATGTAATAACTTGAATACCACCGAAAGGCTCTGTTTCATTTTTCTTAATTATTCTAGCGATTCTATCTAACTTATCAAAAAATACACCACTGATCATAGAAATTTCATCAATAATGAGTACTCTAACCCTTCTCCAACGCTCTTTTGCATCTCTGGACATATTTTGAACTATAACATGTGCTAAATCTTCTCCAAGTCCCATCCCAGCCCAACTGTGAATAGTCATTCCATTTATATCAACAGCAGATATACCGGTACTTGATGTAACTCCTACGTTTTCCTTTCCCCAATAACTTTGAAGAACTGTAATAATCTCGTTGAGCAGAAATGTTTTTCCAGTTCCAGCTTCACCTGAATAAAAAATCGAATACCCTCCGCATGCTTCTTCTAAAACTATCTTTTGATCGGCTGATAGCTTATCTGTTTTAAGGTTTCTCAAAGTATCAGTTTGAATGACCTTGCTTCTTCTTTTTTTTGTTCTTGTGTCATTAGTAGGTGAAATAGAAATGGGTGTTGTAGGTGAAATTGACGAAGAAGATACTGAAAGTAGATCGGAAGATGGGGTGGCAGTAGTTTTGACCTTTTTTAGAGGAGGAGGCTGTAAAAAACTCTTTATATCTTTCCTTTTACTACAATAAACCTTATATTGGGCTTCTATATCAGAAAAAACATGTTCTGAATCAGACTCCATGTTTTGTTGCTTTGTATGAGAGTTTTGGAGGATTAAAAAATTAAAATTTTAAAAACAATAATCAAAAAATCAGAGCAAAATGTATTAATTGAAAATTATTTTCTGCCATAATCAGCAGGAATCTCGCCCCATTCTTCAGTCAACCACTTCTTGCACATCTTTTGAGCAAAAGTCAAAAATTCAGGGTCTTTAACTAGTTTATCACATAACTTGATTTCAGTTTTCAGTTCTGGGCAAATAATATCAGGATCAAGAGTTGTATTGCAACCTCCTCCTCCAGTAACCCACTTTAGTGCCACAGACGAATCGCTATAAACCATTGAAATGTATGACTCACTTGAATCATAGTGTCCAGATTTCAACCATTCTAATGCTTTGACTAAGGCAATGTACTCTCCAATGTTATTACTTCCTCCGTTGAAAGGCCCGTATGAGAAAACAGGGACAACTTTCTTGTTTTCTTGGATTCTACAACAACGATACTCAACAATTCCCCCACTTGGATTGTTACAAGCAGCATCCACAACTAAAGAAGGATATTGTTGACCATATATCCAAGGTTCTATCTTTTCTTTTTTAACCTTTTTAGTTGGAGGTTGTGTAAAATCCTTCTTCTCTTCTTTACTCGGCTCTTCTTTTATTATCTTTTTTTCTTGAGGGTTCACTAATGCAATACTTGTTAAACCCGTAGTTACAACAGGAAGTTTTATTACTGAAGGAGGTGCCAAGTTTTCGCGTTGTGTATAAAAAGATGATAAAGAGATTGTTTCTGTCGGTCTAAGTGGTGGTTTTTTATCTTCAACTGGTACAGTTTTACTTTCGAAATACTTTCGATAATTTGTCCAAGCCTCATCTGCATTCAAATAAGCTTTAAATTTTGTTCTTCCACCAAAATGCCCAAGTCCTTGTAAACATTCATCCCAAGATGAATAGATTCCTGGTTTTGAACCTTCGAAAATCACATACCATTTGTTTTTCTTTTTACGAATAGTGGTTGCCATGAATTTTCAGTTTTTACTATACAACTATAAAAAAGAATAAAACGAATGTTTGATTTATAGTTCTTATAAAAGGAGAATATTTTTTAATATAAAGGATAAGTTGCTTTAATTTTTGGATAAAAATTGCTTCATAAAATCTGCTTGTATGTTTGAAGAGTAACCAGCAATAGCAGCAGATGCGTCCGCTTGGGAGCTTTTCTTTCTTTCACTTTGTTGATCTAAGAACTTGTCCATTACTGTTCTTTGTGCGTTAATTATGCGAGTATCAACCTCAACCGGCATAACTCCTGGCTTAGGACCAGCTTTGATATCAATTGAAACCTTTTGAGCCATTTTTTCGACTTTGACTTTTGTTAGAACAGAGAATATAACACGAGAGTTCAGTTCTTTGATGTAGCTGCTAGTTGTTTCTTCTGACATGGATTCAAATCTGGAATCAGTAGGATCCATTCTCGGGGTATACATTTTGAAGATATCAATCATTGCTTCTCTTAATGTTTTTTCAACAAAGTCTTTGCTAACGCCAGTGATTTCACCACGAAGGTTTGATAGCAAATCATTGTAATTTGCTGAACTAAAGAACCGACGAGTTTCGTTCTTAAAGCTAGTGTTCAGAGAAAAGATCGACTTATCTTTATGGAAATCATCCAAGCCTAACCAAGGGACCAGATCCCAACCTTGTTCAGCCTTTGGGTAATCTTTTTTACCAACAGTTAATTGTTCTTTTGGGTTAAATTCCTTGCCTTGTACAAAAATAATTTTTTCTGTATCAGCACCTCTATAGAAAGGCATCTGAGTTGGCCATTTCACCTGATCTGGCGCCTTATTTGTTACATATCCACTACGGAGGAACTCTTCTAGAGCAATAGGGTCAAATGGTCTTTGTTGGAGAAAACTCATTCTGAAAAAAAGAAAGAAAAATATATATTACGGAGTTGTTATAGGGGTGTGTCATTTTTTTAAATAAACCTTCTTTTTCAAATCTCTTTCTTTTTGTACTTTTTTCCAGAAGCAATGATTTTTTGGCGAATGCTTTCTTGATCCTCTTCTTTATCTTCCTCTTCTTCATCCATAAGATCAGATGGAGACGAGTTTTCGAGATACTCATCACCGCCTTCTTCGTAGTACTCCTTTTCTTCATCATCGAGCTCCTCATTTGCATCTTGGAAATCACTGTGACCTTTTTTAGGTAAAGGTTCTTTTTCTTCTATCTTAACTTTCTTCAGAGGAGGAATTTCTTCTTTTTTGATCTCCTTATTTTGAATAGATGGTATTATTTCATCAGAGAATCCAACAGTAACAGGACTTGGCATTTTCCTTTCAGAATATGGTATCAATTCAGTTTCGTCGGTTGGTACACGAGGTCCAACGAGGAATTCCAAAGATCCGAAATTAGCACAATCATATGTAATCAAAATAGGAAAATCTTCAGCTTCACCATCCTCATTGATCTGCTTTTTAACGTAGATCTTTACTGTATCACTAAAACCTCTTGCTTTGGTGATGTGTTGAAGGAATGATAGTACGTACCAACTGCAAGTAGGCCATGCAGAAGGACTTGAATCTCTGACATCAAAAGTTGCCTTTCCTACTGTTTTCGATGCTTTTTCTAATGTTTCGTCTTCTCTTTTCAATTTCATACCCTTTTTTCTTCTCAATCCTTTTATTTTGTTCTTTTGTTTGTTTTTATCATCACTTCCATCAAAATCAAACTCGTTTTCACTAACTTCTTCATCTCTATCATCATCTTCATTATCACCTCTTGTAAGCATACTCAGAATTGCCTTTTTATTTCTCGGTGCTTTCTCATCATCATATCTTTCACTCATTTCATCCGCAGACCGTTTCTTACTATCATTTCTTTCGATTTCTTCCATCTTCACCATATCAATTGTGTCTAGATCATCACTTGTGATTTCGTATTGCGTTTTGAGCAGCATTCCCTCAGAAGTAAAGACTAATCTCTTTCCATCACAACTGATCATAACTAAAAGAGTTTCAGATGTGCTCAAATCACGAATGGTTTGATGAAATTCAGAAGATCTAAACATAATACATGCACTATAGATGCTTCTATCAAGAAGAGAATACTCGGGGTTGATATCATTTGGGTTTATAGTATTCAAGTCCCATTTCTTTCTTCCAGTTTGCCCGTGGACACAAGTCATTGTAAGTTTGTTAGGAACTTCTTCGGTCCACATCAAAGTCCAAGTATCTCCGTTTCCTACATATTTCAAACACTGTGACATTGTTGTCGTATCAACAGCAATAGGAATCGGTAAAGGGTGCCCATCTTCACTAGTCTGTCTGTTATAAAATTCATATTTACCACCAAGTCGGCGAATATTCTCACCTTGTATAATATAACGAGTTAAAATACATCTTGCATGATCCGTTGAAAGAACTTCTAACCCTTTTTCAGTGAAGAACATCAGAGCCTGTCTACCAAGAGCTTTAATTGGCTCATGTGCAATTTTGAATTTCTCTCCTTGATTCGTGCTCAAAACAACTATACTTATTTTCTTGTGACCATTCTCATCCATCTTTAAACACAAAAAAAATATTTTTTATGTTGTTACTGTTTCGAATTTTTCTGTCGAGAACTGATTAAAAATCAAATGCTTGATTGTTTATTTTTAAAAGTTTGATCAATTATATTTTTACTTTTTGATAGTTACCTTCAATTACATCGACTTTGGGTCGTCGAACGAATCTATGATCAGGTATTTTGGGTTCAATATCAAATAGGTCATCAATCTCTTCGTTGAAATCATGCTCTTTGGAATATTCAGAGATTAGATTTCGCTCACCTTCTTTCTTTTTTAAGCTTAGTAAGTCATAGTCTTCACCCAGATCAAACGGAGGGAAATCAATTTTTGTAGTTGTTTCCTTGTCATCGTCTTCGTCCCTTCCCCCGTATGTTAAATCCATTGGCTCAGGTTTGAGATCCTCTTTTATAGAAATCTGGTTATTTGGTAACCAATTTGGTAACCAATTTGGAGGTTGGGGGTTTTGAACTGCTGGTTGGAAGGCAAATGGTTGCGGTACAAAACGATTAGGAGGATCAACATCCATCGCA
>JACCED010754883.1_pt1 | contig 11854 bp, 10 predicted proteins | sample 7455021 | NCBI WGS metagenome assembly JACCED01 (sample SAMN15323456, study PRJNA562643) | freshwater metagenome | isolation source: river surface water | place: USA:Blue River Watershed | collected 2017-08-19
CAGACTTTTCTCTTTTACGCTCAGCGGTACCTTCTAGAATAGCGTTAGCCAATTCAGAAGCTATCAATTGAATGCTCTTAGAAGCATCATCATTACCAGGGATAGCATAATCAACTGCAGTAGGATCTGAGTTAGTATCAACTAAACCGAAAGTAGGGATATTCAAACGAACTGCTTCAGAAACTGCAAGATGTTCTCTTTTAACGTCAACCAAGAAAATTGCACCTGGAAGTTTTGTCATATCTTCGATACCACCTAACATTCTAGCCAATTTAATTTTTTCACGATCAAGCATCAAACGCTCTTTCTTGTTAATGCGCTCGAAAGTTCCGTCGTTAGCCATTCTGTCGATAATTTGCATTCTTTTGATGCTTTTACGAACAGTTTGGAAGTTGGTAAGCATACCGCCTAACCAACGTTCAGTAACGAAAGGCATTCCAGCACGTTGAGCCTCTTGCATCACGATTTCTTTTGCTTGTTTCTTAGTTGCCACAAATAATATGCGACGACCAGACTTAGCAATGTTTTTAATCGCAGCCTTAGATTCTTCTAATCTTGCCTCTGTTTTTTTAAGATCGATGATGTGAATACCATTCTGTTCCATAAAGATATACGGAGCCATTTTGGGATTCCATTTGCGGGTAAGGTGACCGAAATGTACACCAGCATCGAGCAAATCTTGTTGAGTATAAGCCATTTTTATTATTAACGTTTTGAGAATTGGAAACGCTTACGCGCTTTCTTTTGACCTGGTTTCTTGCGTTCAACCACGCGAGGATCACGTGTCATGAATCCTGCATGTCGTAATACAGATTTAAATTCTGCATCAATATCTACTAAAGCTTTAGAGATTCCTAAACGAATCGCCTCTGCTTGACCGCTAATTCCACCGCCACGTACATTCACCATCACATCATATTTGTTTTGGTTGTCTGTAAGTGCAAATGGAGCTTGCACAGATGTTTGATGCCATGCTAATGGAAAATAAACTTCCAATGCTTTATTGTTTACAATTACTTGTCCGCTTCCCTCCTTGAGGTAGACTCTCGCCACAGCGGCTTTTCTTCTGCCTGAGTTGTTTATCATAATTCTCAGTTATCGAATTTCAATTCTTTAGGTTGTTGTGCTACATGAGGATGTTCAGTTCCTTCATAAACGAATAGATTATGAAATAACTTTCTTCCTAAACGATTCTTAGGCAACATGCCTTTGATCGCCATTTCAATTAACTTTTCTGGTCTAACATTCTTAGCCAAAGAACTTCTTTGTCCTCCTGGGTATCCAGTGTGACGCAAATATTCTTTGTTTTCCATTTTCATTCCTGTCAATACTATTTTTTCAGCATTGATAACAATAACATTGTCTCCACAGTCTACGTGTGGTGTGAAACTTGGCTTGTTCTTGCCACGAATGATCATTGCAATCTGAGACGACATACGTCCCAATGTTTGACCGTCGGCGTCTACAACATACCAACACTTAGTGGCTGTTGCTTTGTTTACCGAAATTGTTTTATATGTACTCAGTGGGTTCACTTTACGTAACGTTGATTTCTTTTTGGGGTTGCAAAAATAGTAAATATTTTCTCGGATAACAAGATATCCACAAACTTTTTTTACAAGATATTTTATTAGACACTCAAAACTACCGAAATTATTGGAAATTTTTGATTCAAATTATTGACTACCAATCGTCCTCTTCTGGCTTGTATGGCGCTCTCAATGCATAAGAAATTGATGCTACCATATCTTTAACTTCTCGGTCTGCCGCCAAAAGAAACTTATCTGTTGCCTCGTAACCCCTTTTAACGCGCATGTAATACTCATGATACGTTTTCGTAGGATTTCCAACTAAGCCCTCTCCCGATTGGAGATGTACAAAATTACCGAATTGATATTTAAATCTTGAATCTTGAAAGCGAATCACAAACTTGTATTCTAACATTCCTTTGGCCGATTTACTGTAACGACCATTGACAATAACCATTGGAATTTGAACAACCACCGTTAAATGATGCGCTTGTTTATCCTCAATTAACATCTTTTTAAAAACAGACTTTCCGTACTTTTTATTCAAAAAGCGCTTTGCTCTCCAATATAATGAGTCTGATGTACACATGTCGCACTCCTCATTTTCAACAACACCTTCGTAAAAAATAATTTCACGCATACTGTCGTATGGCGGTACAAAACGCGTATACGCAACTTTCTTCGAAACACTTGAAGAATCGCCAAAACCCGCTTCCTTCGCTGTATCAGTAGAACCTCCTCCAAAATCCCATTGCCCGTTTGTATAACCACAAACCACAAATGCAAATAATAATGAAAAGACCTTGATGTAATTCCTCAATCTTCCCTGTGCTTTATCCATTACGATGTTCAATTTTCGATTGTTTTAATTTTAAAAAGTGCGAATATAATTGTCTTGCCGTTATTTCTAACATTCTTTTTTGAATAAGAAAATAATTGTCCTTTTTAGTATTCATATTTTACACTAAAATATCTCATCCACAAGAAAATCAAATACTATAACGTAAAAAATGCAATTTTATTTTAGGGGAGCGTTAAATCTTCCTTTGCTAAAAATCCTCCCGGCAGGCTTACCTTTCCTCAATTCTTTTTGAACCTCATCGGGCAAGGCTATAATTTCTTTACATTTATCACTACAACAATGATTGTATTTTTGAGCACACGTCTCACATTGGATAAATAATAAATGACAACCCGTGTTTGCGCAATTAATATGAACATCTGCCGGCTCACCACATTGATGGCAGCATGCTATCACATCGTCACTCACTCTCTCGTGCAATCTCTGATCAAATACAAAATTTACACCTTTAAACTTATTTTCAATGCCTTTAGCCTTCACTTGATTCACATAGTTAATGATTCCACCTTTTAAATGATAAACTTCATTAAATCCATTATGCTTCATCCAAGCACTCGCCTTTTCGCAACGAATACCGCCAGTGCAATACATTAAAATTCGCTTGTCTTTGGTTTCTTGATATTCATCAATCACCAATTTCAATTCTTCTCTAAATGTATCGGCATCCGGGCAACTGGCATTTTCAAATTTGCCAACCTCACTTTCGTAATGATTGCGCATATCTATAAGAACCGTTGAGGGATCATTCATCATTTCATTCCAACCCTCAGCTTCAAGATATTTTCCTGTATTTGAGGGATCAAATGTAACATCGTCAATGCCATCCGCAACAATTTTTGGTCTAACCTTAATATCAAGTTTGATAAACGATTTTTGACGTTCCTCAATGGCAACGTTTAATCGTATATTGTTTAAGAAATCTACGGAATATAGTTTTTCCTTAAATCCCTCAAAATGCATCGACGGTAAAGCAATTTGAGCATTGATTCCTTCATTCGCAACATAAACTCTACCAACAACTTCAAATATTTGCCAATCCAAGAATAATTGATCTCTAAAATCTGAAGGATTTTCAATTTGGTAATAACGATAGAAGGAGACCGTAGTGTAAGGGCGCTCATCGGCGTCCATTCTACGCTTTAACTCCTCCCGACTAACAATGTTTCGCAATAACATGGTGGGATAGATAGTTAAATAATTAAAAGTTCCACAAAGATAATCAAAATCCAACAAAAAAGGAGCCCTTACGAGCTCCCTTCCTGTTATTTAGTTTAGTTTAGTTAGTTCCTATTAATGGCGAACTACCATTTTGGTGTTCAAATTTTTAGATCCAGCATTTACGCTAACAACGTAAACACCTTCGCTCATGTTAGCAACATTGATTTGAGATTTACCATCAACCAAAGAACCAGAATAAACAACTTGGCCTTTGATATTTGTTACTTTAACCACAGCTGTTTCAGATGCTAAACTTGAAACTTTCAAGTTAAACATTTCATTTGCTGGATTTGGGTACAATTGAATTCCTTGCTCAAATGCTTCAACACCTGTTAACGCAATTGGGAAAGTCTCAGATTGTAAAACTTCTTTTGTTGTTGCATCTTGAACAAAAACTACAACAGCCAAATCATCCCATGTTTCAACGCTATTTTCTGTTGTATGGTTGATGTGTTGAGCCGCAGTTCCGTCTTTCGGCAAACGATAGTTACCTGCAAAAGAGAATGACATTGATTTATTTACACTTTGATCTTTAGTTAAAGCAGAGATAGCCATTCCAGTACTTCCAGGCATCATTTTCTTCATAACGTCTTCAAACTGTGTTTCACCGTTGGTCTTTTTATTCCAGAAAGTGGTACCTTCCGTAATTACAGCAAACAATTTCAAGTTACCAGAAGCATTATCAGCCAGAGGATTCAAAGTAATGTCAGCAGTAATTTGATTTTTCCAAGTTAAACCTACAGAACCAGTAATTTCGAGGAATGATGGTTTTGCGCTGAACTGATCGTACAATGTAGTTGTGAAAGATGATGCATTTCCATCCCAACCACCATCTACTTCCATACGTGGAACAGAATTAATTGCATAATAACCAACCCTGTCGCGAACTTCTTGAGTACAATAAGGATCACCCGTTCCAGGCCAGTTTACTTGATATTTAATTGTAGAATGCTTTGATTTACCTTCGATTACCTTCAAATAATTTGCATTACCAGCAGTACAAGGACCACAAGTTGATGATGTGAAAATTTCATTTAAAATTTTGCGCGGTGCAAATTTATCCAAAACATTAATTTGCAATACTGCGGTATCGTTTGTTAAATTCTCGTCTGCATTTCCGTTAATATTCGAAGCCCAAACTTTAATTGTGTATTTTCCAACTGCAGTCGGAGACCATTTTGTAGCGTGTGAAATATCCCCGCTTGCTAATGAAGCAAGATTCACTGACGATACAGCTGCAGTTACAGCCGAACCACCATTTACAGAATAGTTCAAATCACAAGATGTTACAGCTGCAGAACCAAAGTTCATGAAGTTTGCAGTAACAGTGATAGGACTTGTCATCATTTGGTAAGGACTCATAGATACCTTCACACCTTTTACATCATTCGTAGGCTGATTACCTTGAATAAATTGGTAAAAGCTATTATCAGCAGCGGTAAATACGTTTTGAGTAATTTGTTTTGCACCAACATTTGGAGATCCCGCTACAGAATATGCACTTGTGCTGCTAGTTTGAATACCTAAAGACATTTTAACATTGTTTGTGCACAATGCACCTGCAGAGGTTACACATAAAGTCTTCATGTCTACGATATAGATATTATTTGTGGTTTCTTCTAATACAATACCCCAATATGTCCAACCAGAATTGATATTTGCTTCTCCATAGAAGTTGAACCAAATCCAATGTTGACGATTTGGAGCAGTACCATAAGTTTTTGTCATGACAGCACTTTTGTAAGTCGTTGTACCACTTACAGCACTGATAGGTTTAATACCCAAAGCACAAACTGAGTTATCAGGAATTTGAGCAGAAGGCAATGTTACATTTGAAAAAGCACTAGGTTTAACAGTTGGCGTACCAGCATCAAAAGAAACAGTACCAAAGTTACTTGGTGTGTATTTTGTTACTGAAGCACCATTAAATTTAAATGCAAATGGAATCGATTGTTCAGCAAGATAGCTTGTAGTTGCCGTTGCATCTCCATTCCACAGGTTTGTCCAACCTGAATTGTTTGCCGATGGATAAGGATTCTCTCCATCTGTGTTAACACCACCAGGATTCTGACCTGCATTGGCAAAAGGGATGTTATAATACTGCGCACTAACGAATTGAGCGCTGCAAAACATTCCTGCAATTAGTAATAATTTTTTCATAAATAAATTTCTCAGTTAGCAAATGTAGGAAATTTTCGCAGTCAAAAAAATTTCCAATCAAATTTCTTAAAAGACGAAATCCTGATATTCTTTAGCGATCGAATTTAAAATTTGATACACCTCTGAAATATCCTCAGTTTGAACCAATTTCATTCTAAAGTCTTTAAAATGTGTCAAGCCTTTAAAATAATTGGCATAATGCCTGCGCATTTCAACCATTCCAACACGCTCGCCTTTCCATGCAATTGATTTCTCAAAATGTGTGGTACAAGCATCTACCCTTTCATCAATCGTAGGACCTGCCAAAATTTGACCAGTTGCAACGTAGTGTTTAATTTCTCTGAAAATCCATGGATGACCTATACTTGCCCTACCAATCATAATACCATCTACACCGTAACGATTTTTATATTCCAAAGCCTTTTGAGGAGAATCAATATCGCCATTTCCAAAGATTGGAATTTTCATTCTCGGATTATTTTTCACTTCTCCAATCAATGTCCAGTCTGCCTCTCCTTTGTACAATTGTACACGGGTTCTTCCATGGATACTCAATGCCTTAATTCCAACATCTTGCAATCGTTCAGCCACATCAACAATATTTTTGGTATTATCATCCCAGCCTAATCTAGTTTTCACAGTCACCGGCAAATGAGTTGCATCTACAATGGCTTTTGTCATTGCCATCATCTTCTCAGGATTGGTTAAAATACCAGCGCCAGCACCTTTACAAGCAACTTTCTTTACCGGACAACCATAATTGATATCAATTAAATCCGGATTCACTTGAGCCGCAATTTTTGCAGCTTCTACCATTGAATCAATTTCGGCACCAAAAATTTGAATGCCAATTGGTCTTTCGTACTCAAAAATATCTAATTTTTGGACACTTTTTGCAGCATCGCGAATCAGTCCCTCGCTACTAATAAACTCAGTATACATCAGGTCTGCACCATTTTGTTTGCATACAAAACGGAACGGAGGATCGCTCACATCTTCCATTGGAGCTAACAACAATGGAAAATCTCCTAACGCTATGTCACCAATTTTCACCAATTTTGTGCAAATTTAACACCAATGAGCTCCTTTAACCTAACATCGTCCAAAAACATTTTTGTAAATATCTGGGGACTTGTCATTTTACTCGTATTTATCCTACTCTTTCAAATTGTAGGCTACGGAATTTCACTATACGCATTATCTCAAGCATACCACATTTCTATTGAAGAGGTAAAGTCCCTCATGAGATATCCCGATGGAACGGCATTGGGAATTAATATTGGCCGAATTTCAAATCTCATTCAATTCTTCTTCTACATGGGAATTCCCGCAATTATTTTCGTATTGTTTAACAGGGCTAATTTCAATGATTTTGGGGGATACAACCAAAAAATAAAAGGTAGAAATTTACTTTGGGCTTCCCTAATTGGAGCCACAGCATTGCCCGTTATTTCAGTCATTGTTGCACTAGCCAAACAATTCCCTTGGCCAATTGGCATCGCGAATGTTGCCAACAAAATGGAATATGGCAGAACACATTTGTTTGAAAATCTATTGGATATGCAAACCTATTCAGAATTGATTTTCTGTATTTTCCTTTTAGCATTCATGCCAGCTGTTTTAGAGGAATTTGTATTCAGAGGCATCATTTTAAAGATTGGATTGAATCAGTTTAAGAAACCTAAAAAAGCACTCGTTTTTCAAGCCATCGTTTTTGCGGCGATGCATTTTTCATTTTATGAATTTCCTGGGATTCTACTCATGGGTGCTTTACTCGGTTATATCTCCTATAAATTCAATAATTTATGGTACAATACATTGACGCATTTTGTATTTAATGGAATTACAATCGTGATTCATTTTGCCATTCTGCGAAATTTTAAAAACACTGGTGTGATGTTCGAAATCGAACAAATATTCAATAATTTCTTTGTGGCAATTCCAGCATCTATTATCTTTGGATATTCAATTTATCAATTAACAAAGCTAAAAACGAATGAATAATTTTTGGACTAGAGTTATCAGTGGAATCTTCATGATTGCACTTGTTGTTTGCTTGATATTACAAGGACAATGGGGAATCACAACCTTGGCAATCATCATTGGTATCGGTTGTCATTTTGAATGGTTAAAACTCAAAGGAAAATTAACCACATTTAATTTATCAATCAGCTTATTTTATTTCTTCATCATCCTATTTTTCAGACAAATCAACAATTCAGATTTACACAATCTTTGGAAGAGTATTGCCATATTTTTACCAATACTTTTAGGATTTAATTATTCAAAAAAAGAACATAAAATTTTCAATATCAATTTAATTGTCAACCACTTATATATTTCACTTCCACTTTTACTTTTCACATTAACGCCTTACACAAAATCGTATTTCACACATTATAACGCCTTGCTTCCTATCATGCTCATGATTTTAGTTTGGTCTTCCGACTCTTGGGCTTATGTGGCAGGTAAATTGTTTGGAAAACACAAATTGGCTCCGAGCATTTCCCCAGGTAAAACTTGGGAGGGACTCATTGGCGGAACAGTTTTATCGGGACTCACTGGATTTTTAATTGTTCAGTACTTATTAGAACCCAATGGTGGTTTCATTGGATCAGACAATTACCATACTTTCAATCCTTTAAAAGGAATTATCCTTGGCGTAGCCATCTCAATTTTTGGAACAATGGGCGATTTATTTGAGAGTTCCCTAAAAAGAAAAGCTGGCGTAAAGGATAGCGGAAATGTTCTTCCCGGGCATGGTGGAATGCTCGATAGATTCGACGCTTTTCTGTTTGCAGTGGTGGTGTTTACCATCGTTTCGCGAATTCCTTAAATTTCATTGTGCCAAACGCTTTTTTTTAGGTAAATTTGCGCTATTATTCACACATGAGCGCACCTGATACATCTTACCTAATGAACGCCGATCCTACGGCCATCGACAATTTGTATAGCCAATATCAAAACGACAAAGAGAGCGTTGATTTTGGTTGGAGAAAATTCTTTGAAGGTTTCGACTTAGGAGCACAAAAGCAGCCTACTGGTGGTGCAATTAGCGATGATGCAATGAAGGAAATTCATGTGCTCAACCTCATTCATGCTTACCGCAGCATGGGGCATTTGTTTAGTAAAACAAACCCTTTGCGCCAACGTCGTCAATATTCTCCAAACCTAGACATTGAAAACTTTGGTTTAGAAAAAGGAGACCTTGAAAAAACGTTTAATGCAGGTGCTGAAGTTGGACTTGGAGCGGCGAAGTTGAAAGATATCGTTGCCAAACTCGATAAAACTTATTGCCAAAGTATTGGTTGCGAGTTTTCTTACATCCGCGACCCTAAAAGACGCCAATGGCTTCAAGATCGTTTCGAAGGAACTCAAAACATCCCAAATTTAACCATTGACGAAAAACGTCATTTCCTTGATAAAGTCAATCAGGCTACAGTTTTCGAAAACTTCCTTCATAAAAAATTCATTGGTCAAAAACGTTTCTCTCTTGAGGGACTTGAGGCCCTGATTCCTGCCTTAGATGCTGTTATTCAATACGGTGCTGGCTTAGGTGTTGATGAATTTGTATTGGGGATGGCTCACCGTGGACGTTTGAACGTACTCGCAAATATTTTCAATAAAACATACAGCCAAATTTTCTCAGAATTCGAAGGGAAAGTTTTCCAAGGTGGCGATTTCGACGATTTTGAAGGTGATGTAAAATACCACTTAGGTTACAGCGTTGACGTTGATACCGCTGCAGGTAAAAAAGTTCACTTAAGATTGGCCGACAACCCAAGTCACTTAGAAGCAGTAAACCCTGTTGTGAAAGGTTTGGTTAAAGCCAAATTAGATCATAAATACAACGGCGACGTTGAAAAAATCTGCCCAATTCTCATTCATGGAGATGCTGCATTGGCAGGTCAAGGAATTGGATTGGAAGTGGTGCAAATGAGTGGACTTGAAGCCTATTATGTAGGGGGAACCATTCACATTGCAACCAACAACCAAATTGGTTTCACCACCAATTACCTCGATGCAAGAACATCGACCTATTGCACCGATGTTGCCAAAATTACACTTTCTCCAGTATTGCACGTAAATGCCGATGATTTAGAGGCAGTGGTTCATGCAGTGAAATTGGCGATGGCTTACCGTTTGGAATTCAAATCTGATATCTTCATTGATTTATTGGGATATCGTAAATATGGCCACAATGAAGGTGACGAACCGCGTTTCACTCAACCTGAAATGTATAAACTTATCGACAAACACCCTAATCCAAGGGAAATCTATAAGCAACAACTTTTACAAAGAGGCGAAATTGATGCTGCCCTTGCAGTAGAAATGGAAAAGAAATTCCAAGAGTTACTTCAAGAAAAATTTGAAGAAGCAAAAGGTGATTTCAAGCCAACTCCAACTCCGGTGAAAAATACTTGGGAAGGTTTCCGCCATTCGAACAAAAAAGACATTCAACTACCGGCAAACACTGCTGTAGATATCAATAAAATTAAGGAAATTGGAACCAAAATCTCTAGTATCCCTGAATCTAACCAACCAATAAAGAAAGTTCAAAATCTTTTTGCTGACCGCAAGAAAATGATTGACAATGGAACCATCGATTGGGCTATGGGCGAATTGCTTGCTTACGCTACTTTGCTGGATGAGGGACATCCAGTTAGATTGGTAGGACAAGATGTAGAGCGTGGAACTTTTTCTCACCGTCATGCTGTAATTAAGCAAGAAGTTGGTGAAGCTGAGTACACTCCTCTTAACAACATTTCCGACAAACAAGCAAAATTCAGTGTTTACAACTCTCTTCTAAGCGAGTATGCTGCACTAGGATTTGAATACGGTTACAGTACAACCACTCCAAACGGATTAACACTTTGGGAAGCACAATTTGGAGATTTCTCTAATGGTGCGCAAATTATCATCGACCAATTCATCGCTTCTGCAGAAGCAAAATGGAATAAATTCAGTGGCATTACAATGTTGTTGCCACATGGTAATGAAGGACAAGGTCCAGAACATAGTTCTGCGCGCCCTGAACGTTATTTGCAGCTGTGCGCAGGAACAAACATGCAAGTTGTAAACTGTTCAACTCCTGGAAACTACTTCCATGCCTTGCGCCGCCAATTAAAGCGTGATTTCACAATGCCATTGATTGTAATGACACCAAAAAGTCTTTTACGTCACCCTAAATGTGTAAGCTCAATTGACGAATTGGCAAATGGACAATTCCAAGAATTAATCGACGATACAAACGTGGCCAATAAAGTCCGTAAAGTACTTTTCTGTACAGGTAAAATCTATTACGAGTTATTGGCTGAAAAAGAAGCTAAAAATGCAACAGACATTGCTATTGTAAGAATCGAACAACTTTATCCTTTACCAGAATGGAAATTAGACGAAATCTTCAAGAAATATGAAGGTGCTGAATGCTGTTGGGTACAAGAAGAATCTAAGAACCAAGGAACTTGGTTGCACTTACATCGCTACGATTTCCCAGTGAGGTTAACTTACATTGGAAGAAAGAGCAGCGCATCTCCTGCAACTGGCTTCAAGAAAGTTCACGACGCAGAACAAGCCGAAATTATTGCAAAATCTTTCGCATAAAACTTTTGCAGAAATCGCAAAAATTAATACATAAAAAAGGTGCAATCAATTGATTGCACCTTTTTTGTTCACAACTAAAATATGGAACATTACCAATATTGGTAATGTTTTTCAAATAATTTCACTCCATTTTGGGTTGTTATAACCACCGTTGGACGATTTTTAGAATCAAACTGATAACTATATTCATTTGTTTTAATTGAACCCCTGGTTTTCACTATTTCCTTTTGGATCAAATGATAAGATCTGTCTTTTTGAAAATGAAAAAATCCAAGGTTTCGATTATCTGGAATATCCGTATACTTAATATCTACCAAAAACTCACTCGAAGGATACTCGTAATGTGTCAAATTCACACCTTCCCAAGTTCCATAATACACTAAACTTGAATCAGCGGCTGCTCGCATATATTCCTTCATTTTATGTCCCTCAGAATTATAAACGTATGAATGCGTTTGCAACTTAATTCCATGAGCACCAA
>JACCED011101877.1_pt1 | contig 11848 bp, 13 predicted proteins | sample 7455021 | NCBI WGS metagenome assembly JACCED01 (sample SAMN15323456, study PRJNA562643) | freshwater metagenome | isolation source: river surface water | place: USA:Blue River Watershed | collected 2017-08-19
AGACGATAAGAAGTTCCACAGCTTCCGTAAGGAAAATTACTACGAAACAATTCGTTCAATGAAAGACCTTAAGATGAAGCAGGCGGAAGAGGATGCAACAAAGATTGCTGATGCTGAAGCTGCGGAAAAAGCTGCTCGTTTCGCTAAAACAATGAAGCCGGCGCGTAAGGGTTATGGACATAAGAATTAAAAAAGGGAAAATCCTTGTCTACCGTGTCTTTGACATCGGTTCGGAGATTGACCTCGATAAAGTTGAACTTCTTTTCGAAGATAAGCGTCTCAAAGAACGTTTCAAGTTAGATCGAAAGCACAACATGTCTCTTATCATCTCGAGCTCACCAGTTTCGGTGCAGCTCGGGACTTTTGACATCAACGTTAATGACCGTAAAGTTGCGACTGAGCTTATTGCGAAAGTTTGGCACTTCGGCACTGTTTCACTCTGTTTTCAAATTCCTATTGCCAACGGAACAACCTGGCTTGAGCTGGTGAAGACCGCGAGCTGGCTTGAGAAAGATGAGGAAATCGATGTCTTTGCTCGCGCGAAGGCGCGTGAATTCCATCACGATATTAGAAATGCTATTCAGATGCCGACTGAATGGTCGATGAATGAAGATTACGTTACTTATTTCATTCAGGAACTTGATGGTCTCTCTTCGCCGATTAGTATGCTGCCGGAGAAACTCGACATCCCGGCACTGCTTCTTGCTGAATCAAAAGAAGTTCTTTCGGATGCTATCAAGAAAAACGTTCTCGAAAATGTTTTCCAATATTCCCGCGATGATCTTGTGGTCGTGGACTGGAACTCAGCGCTGGTCATTGAGCCAAATGGCTCAATGGATGTACCTCTGGTCATCGAGTTCGCCCTTAACCAGCTTCTGGAAATGCGCTATTATGATGATCTCCTCGATCAGCGACTTAACACGCTTTATAACGAAGTCGTAGGTCGCAAAAAAGGATTGTTCTCGAATAAGTACTCAAGACTCGCGGAAGAAGCGGGACAGTTTTATCTTGAGATTTCTGAAATCGTTGAGAACGTAGAGAACTCTTTTAAGGCCGTGGGAGATTTTTATCTTGCGACCATTTTCCGTGCTTCATCCAAACGTTTTCGATTCGATGACTGGGAAAAAAGCATTAACGAGAAACTTGGTAACCTTGCTGAAGTCTCCAAGCTTCTTCACTCTGAGGTCAATGAGAATCGAAATCAGACCATGGAGATGATTATTGTTGTGCTGATTGCGGTTGAGGTTGTTCCGTTCGTTTATAATCTGTTGAAATAAAAAAGGCTCCTTTCGGAGCCTTATTTTATAGATCAGCTGTAAGCCAGCTCATGTCTTTGTTAGATTCACATTCGTAATTTTCATCATCCATTTGAGTCTGATCACAAAATGTCACAGCATTAAGATCAATCAGTTTCATCTGCTCTGAAGAGTAGATCGGACCGCAAGTCTCTCTTGAAGTTGAGGTGTTTGGTCCGTAGTTCGTGACTGTTCCATTAACCGCGATCGTCCCGCTGGAAGTGCTGTTTGAAGAGCTTTCGCAGAGCGGGAGTCCCAGATTAATGGATGCAATAGCATTAAAAGTCGTGCTTACGCGGGCATCACCAAAGTCATACTCATCAGTTCCTGAAAAGCTGACATTTAAAATATCTCCGTTGAGTGAAACATTTGGGAGCTTCAGGATTCGATCGATCTCTTCTGTAGAGAAAGACTCTAAAGTCACTTCAATATCTTCAGTGTTGTTAATAAGGTCCTTCGTCCGCTCGTATTCATAGATTCTTGAACCCTCAATTCTTAGAACAACTGAAAAGCCTTCTTCTCTTGAAGTTTCATTTCGAGATGTTCCATCGCTATTGATGTAGAGGCTCACTCCTTCAGAAATGGTAGAAGATGTCTGGCCTCGCTGAATGGCGGAATACGCATTAACAATTTTCTGGCGAGGATTCTGTGAAGAACCACCGGAATCTTTTCCGCAAGACATGAGGACTGGGATAAGGGCAAGCAAGGCAAGCTTTTTCATTTTTTTCTCCAATAGATAATGGAGAAATTCTAGAAAGACTCTGGAGAGTAAGACTACTTAAGAAGAGAGATGATAGTTTTTTTTAGAACAATAGCGGTACTAGTTATCGAGATTTTGGATTTTATTCTCATCCAGACATTCATTTAGGGAATCTACCGCAAATTCAACGGCCTGATCACCATAGGCCATTTTCTTGTGATGAACAGCAAAGTTTGAATGCTTAATGAGTTCAGCTGTCTTCTTGAGAAGATCGGCACTTGATTCGAAGTATTCTGCTTCATCCTCAGTTGAGAGAACGTTAGCGAGAAGTGAATGGATTGTTTTAAAGAGGCGTACCTGAGTGGGCGTGAGTCCTTCTGTATCTAGTTTCAGCAGAAGTTCTTTTTCTTTAGCTGTCAGGTTATGCATTTTTAATCCTCTTTTAGGTTCCAACTTTTTTCTCTATCGGAAATCTCACCAGGGAATTTAGCTATTTAAGCTGGAGTAAATGATTTCAGTGGCGAGTTTCATCGTTATCGATATTCCTCAGGGCGATGGAATAATGGATAATAATTGTCCACCATTCCCGTCAACTTTGTCTGTTTGAAAGTATTTATCTTTTTGATTTCTCGCTTTAGAACAGAATTCTTTCCCCAGGATAATTTTCGCATCCTTGCCAGGGATAAGGGATTTTGAAGTTCCGTCTGACTGAAGTACTTTTACGGAATCCCATTTTCCTCCCTGAGCGGAACTAGTCGTTGGTATCACAACCCCATTCTCATTTCCCTTTCTACATTCATCGTCACCACATTTTACAGTTTTAAACTGGTCTATTGAGTTAACTCTCTTCCAAGTAGACCCCTTCGACTTATTACCATGATGAGGGAAGCACACAGCAAAACATTTCGTGGAATCAGTTTTAGATTTTATAACCATCCTTACTTGCATCACCGGATCATCAGACTGGAGTTGTTTTAGGCTCATTTCCAGACCTTCACCGGGCTGGAAATAGATATTTTTCGAGCTACATTCTTTACCGAGGTCTTTTGAATGGAGCTCCTTACAACCTTGAGTCGTTGCTCCAACTTTTTGCTTCAGAGAAGGATTATGCCACTGAGTTGGTCTTGATGGATCCTCTAGGTTTCTCCAAAACGGCCTGAAAGCAAAACTATTCTTGGGCTCACCATTCGAATCAAACTCTCTATCCCAGGTCAGACCAGCATCAAGCTCCTGCCCTCCCACCTCACCGCCGAGATATACACTTGGGCGGTCCAAAGGGCCGTCATGAAAGTGAGGTTTCCCGGACTCGGTCTTTGAAAAATATCTCTTAGGGTCTAGCTTTATCTCAGGTAGCTTTCCGTTTACATGAATGCCGATATCTTCAGTGCTTAACTTTTTGGTAGCAACCTTATAGAACCAAGCTCCGCTAGCGTGTTTGTCACAAACAACCTCGCTCTCGGTCGACTTGTGATTGAGCTTTTTATTGATTTCGTTGAGCTCGGAAATTTCAGGATGAGATTCATCTGGTAAGCAATTCACTTCTTCGGCTTTGGCGGAGAATGAAATCACAAATAGAGTTGTTAAAATGAATCTCACACTTAGCCCCCTGGCTTTAAATGATCTCCAACTTAACTGTCGGTAAATAGCTGAAATTTCTTTAAATTTATGTGATTTTGATACAAGCGTTTCTTTTTTTCGAAAGCAGTTTTGAGTTCCTGCTTTCCATTTACGTAAAGAAGAGAAGATAAAACATTTATTGAGCGTCTTTTTTCCAGCCCGAATTTAAGATCTGAATTTTTCTGTTCTTTGGCTTGAATGGTCAGCAAATTTAGATACTTACCTTTAGTTAAAAGATTTTGGCTTTTAGCTTTACAAGGCACTACGCGAAGGAGTACAAATACCTTAATTTTCAAGACTTTCAATCGCGGGATGGAGCAGTCTGGTAGCTCGTCGGGCTCATAACCCGAAGGTCGTAGGTTCAAATCCTGCTCCCGCAACCAAATCTAACAATATCGAAACCAGCAACCTTCTCATTATGAGAAGCGATTTCAATCTTTTTATTTCCACGATAAATACTTAAATCCACAGGGGTTGCCCCCGTGGATTGATTTGGTTTTGCAGTTTCTTCAGCAAAATAAAAAACATGAATTCCATCAGATTCAATCAAAAGTTTATCAAACACAGTTTGAATGAGTTTCTTTCGTAAAGCTGTTGGTGTTTTGGGCCATGCTTTATGGAAACGCTTGATGTTCGTTTCGATATTTTTTCTCAACTCAATTGGATTCGGGCATTCCTCGAGTTTGTTGGAAACGATTGCAAGCTGACTTTTTTGTTCATTTCTAAGGAGATGAAGCTCATTAAGTCTTTCACCATATAGTTTGAGAGCAATCCTATCTTCGGTTTCTGTTTGCAAGCGGATGACTCCGCGAATGTCCAAGTCGGTTTGTGACAACGCCTTTTCAGCTTCACGCTTTTGACTTAAGAGAGTTGTGTGTCCTGTCGCTTGAATCTCAGAAATTTTGTCTTCAAGGTTATCGAAATAACCTTCTTCAGAAACGACTCTCGCCAAGTGATTAACAACTGTTTCTTCAAGTTCATCAGCACGAATTGTTTTAATCATGCATTTAGTTTTTTTTCCTTCTATTGGACGATGGACATAGTAGCGGAAAACTTGGTCTCTTCCATGTCCTGCTGCTCCCACCATGGAACGTCCACATTCCGTGCAAGTAAGGAGACCTGACAAAAGATAAAATCTTGTTTCACCGGATGAGCGGCGTGTGCGTTCATTTTTTGAGTTCTCATCCAGCATTCTTTGAACAACATAAAAGGTTGTTTCATCAATAATGGCCGGCCAACTGGCCTTCACTAATTGGTAATGTTCATGTGACTTAAGTTCATTCTTAGGGGTGTCTTTGTTGCGTTTATTTACTTCACGCATGCCAATATAAAAAAAGTTTCGGAGTGTTCCAAGCAACATAGGAGAACTCCATTCTGTTGTTGATGTAACTGACCACCGCGAGGATTTGGATTTACTTGGAATCCCCATCTCCCTTAGTTTCGCCGCCGCTTTATAAAGAGAGCCTTCGGAGAGGTATGTATCGAAAATAGTTTTTACATACGTGGCTTCATCGTTATCGACAAGAAGGGTAGCTTTATTCTGGTGATCAAGTTTGAAGCCAAGTGGAACTGTTCCGCCGTTTCTCAATCCTCTCATTGATCTGGAGTGGAAATTCAATGACACTCTTTCAGAGATTTGACGACGCTCGAACTGTGCCAGGTTAATCATATTAAAAAGCATCATTTCACCAGCGGCAGTGGTTGTATCAAATTGCTCTTTGAGTGAGAGAAACTGTCCCTTTGTCTCTTTGAAAAGATCAATCAAGCCACAGAAGTCACGAATGCTGCGTGAGAGGCGAGATAAGTCAGTTACCAAGATCATGTTGATCTTGCCTTTCCTAAGGTCTTTCAAAAGTCTTTGTAGTGCCGGTCGATTAGTGTCTTTCGCAGAGAATCCGTCATCAATATATTTTTCAATAATTGAACCCCAATTAGTTTGTTGCATATTTTTAATATCAACATAGCCAGTCAGACGGTGCATTTGCGAATCAAGTGATCCCTCTGTCCGCAAAGCCTGCTCTTCTGTACTGACACGAATGTAGAGACCGATTTTATATGACATAAGCTTTTTCTTCCTGATTTAGAGTTGGCCTTCCTCGTTTGAGGGTAGAAGCAAACATAAGGGCCAAAATCTTTTGTGCAATTTCCTTTCTTTCTGTTGATGATTGCTTATCCGAAACAGATTTTTTCAAATGAACGCGCATTGGATCTTTAGATGGCTTATTGCCATCCTTGATCTTATTGCGTGCCATAATTTTTCTCCAAAGATGGATGATTTTATTCATTTGCATGAGCAGTAAATTCCTTAATGAAAGCCTTTGCGCGAGCATCAGAGAGAGAATCGAGATATCGTAAAAACCTCACTGTAAGCTTACTAGGTTTTCTAAAGCCAGATTCAATATTTGCCATGCTCTGAAAGCTTGAAAGGCAAAGAATCTCGGCAAATTCCTCTCTCGAATAATCAAATTTTTGTCGGATATCTTTTATCTTATCTGGTTTCAGACGAGTTTCTTTCATGAATCCATTGTAACATCAATGATGTTATAAGGGTCAAGGCCCGGAGCGTTTTTTCCTTCCGACTTCTTCAATACCTAATTGCTTTTGAAGTAAAGCCTTGAAATCTAATGGAATCTTTCCAGTCTCTTTGGCTTGACGTAAAATGCTTTCGAGCATGGCCACTTCGTCGAAGTGTTCTGCTCGAATCTCTTTGATTTGAGCTTCATTAAGCTCACTATTAAATCGCAATAGAATCCAATTTGCCATCTGAGTGCGATTTACTTTTCCTCCTGTGAACCCGTCATTAACCCGATCTACTATGTTACCCAAAGCTGCCTGTGCATCTCTCGATACTGTGATTCTTTGTATTTCTTCCCCGTTCCCGATCCCATTGCCATTTTTGTTCCCTTCTGTTTCTATTTTTTCTTCTTCTCTCTCTTCTTCCTTCTTACTTATTTTTTTTTCCATATTCCTTTACTCCTTCCTTTCCCCACCGCCGCCTTTAGTTTTTGTCCCCATCCGTAACCCCTTCCTCTCAACTCGTTGGGGGGGAGGGGTTACGGATAAACAGGGGACGTTTTTATAAAGGCGGCGGTGGGGAAACCTCTGATTTTAAAATGCTTTTCCCATTCAAAATCAACTTGAATCTCAAATGGACAGTGTTCCCAGTGAGAACACTGCTAGGAACACTGTTTTCAATTAACTTGCTAGGCTCAGCTTTTCAAAACTTGTGCGAGTTGAGCTTAGTTCAATGGTTCCTTTCATCGGGTTATTCTTCCATTCTTTCGCATCCATGAAGGCAATTTGTTCAAGAAGTGAAACTCGACCTAAGTAGCGCAGAGAATACTTAATTCGCTTTTTTATAGTTTCATCTTCTACAATGAATAGAACCATTGAGAGCTGTGAGACTTTGTTATAGCTCCATAGAATTGAGCGATAACGTGGAATTGTTTTTCCATTCCGCTCATACTCCAATGCCACTAACCGAAACTTTCCTCCTAAATATGCTTCAAAAATAGAGTCGGGATATTTTGTTTGTTCTCCCTGATCTTTAATAAGAAAACTTCCGACACTTCTCATCTTAAGTTCCTTTTCAGTAAGCCAATTTTTGCAAAGGCGATTCCTCTCTAACTTCAAAAGACCATGAGCTACGAACTCATCATGTCGGATTTGCCTTGGAGTCACTGGCTCTACGAGACTCCATTCCATGCCTCTAGCAAGCTCAGTTCCCCGATCTCCCAGAACATAGAAGTTTCCTAGACCGCAAGTGTGAGTCTTCAATAAACGATTCTCCAAAAGGATTTGGAATTGCTTATTCTTCCAGCGTTTCGTTCCTTGGCAAAAGCTTTCACACCAAACCTCCTTAGTCATAACTCCAACTTTTGAAATATATTTCAGGGCCTGTTGAACATTTGGAGATATGGTCTTGCCATTTTTATAAACCATTTCCATTAAGGAGCTTCCCATCGAGTAGGCTCAGTGATGATATATTCAAAGTGTCCTTCGACATAACGGTTGCCGACTACCTTACTTTCGACCCAGACTGCTTCGACTTTAGGCTGTTGCAAAGATGGCATAGTTTTAGGCTTTGATTCAGAACTTTTGCTTTCTCGGCCTTTAAGGTAGGCAATCTCTTTTTCGCGTTCAGTGTTTTCATGAATAGCTGCCCCTGCCACTGATCCAGCAATCCCTCCTGCTGCCGCACCGATAATGACGTTCCGTGTGCGGTATTGACCATTCTTTCCAGGATTAATAATTCCTCCAAGAACGGCTCCGGTTCCTGCTCCAATAACTCCTCCAAGTCCGATACTTCTTCCTTGAGTCGCACAACCTGTTGCGAATGAAAGAACGATCAAAAGTAAAAAGACTGATGGTTGTTGAATGTTTTTCTTGATATTCATGCTGCCTCCCACTGAACTAATTGATTAACTGGTACTTCAGTTGGGCGGTTCATCTTATCTTTTGTGACTACTTCTTTTTTAGCTTCTAATAGCTTCATGGTTGTTTTTTGAACAGTTGGAATTTCTTTCGGTTCAAGATCATCGAGCTTATTGAATTTTATTCTGATATTTTTTACACCTCGTGGATGAGGAACAAGCATGATGGCCTCACCGACTCCTAAGTTCTTTTTAAACTCATTTGGGTGAACGTCAAATTCCTCAACCTCCCTTGCCGAAACGTCACCACTCTTATCAACTCCAAGAAAACCTTTCTTTTGTCTTTCGGTATATTTCGTTGAAGAAAGAGTTCCGATGACTTTAGAGAAATATTCTGCTGAGTCAGGATCATTACCTCTCATGAAAACTTTCATATTAGCGTTAGTCAGAATTGAGTTGGCCACCGGATCACCTAAGACTGTAATGTCTCCAAGTGCTTGATGAGCGAAGACGATCCCCACATTCGCTGATCTTGATTTATTCAAGATTGTGACAAAACCTTCATAAAGGTATTCAGAAAAATCATCTAGAAAGACGCTGAAAAACTTCTTCTCTTCTCCGTGTGCCAGTCGGTGACGATTGGCCACTGCTGCTTGCAGAGATTGGAGAACAAGCTTTCCTGTTGCCTTCCCAAGAAATGGAGAAAGGAGAACTGGCAATTGAAAATAAACAATTTGATTTGATCTCAATGCTTCATCAATAGTGATAGCCCCGTCTTCGGGATTAAATAAGGCTGCATTTGAGCCAAAAGCAAAGTGCCCAATGGCAGTCAGTAATCCACTGGTTCTTTCCTCTCTGTCAGATGGTGAAAACGATAAATAAAACATTACCCACTGTCTTAAAGTATCGTCTTTAACCTTAGAAGCTAACTCCTCTAAGACTTTAGGCTGACTAATAGCTTGATGGAGTCTCTGAAATGTCGGCACGGTTTCAGTGGCCTCAAAAATTCTCATGACCTGATTCATCACTTCATATTGGAGAGATCGGTAGTAAGGATTTTCGAACTCAAAGGCATTAAAGACTCGTTCAGTAATTTCTTCAGCAGTTCCACCCAAAAGAGGATTGAACTGAAAGGACTGCTCTCTGCGACTTAAGCTAAAAAGCTTAAAGTCTTTCTGCCTTCCTTTGAGAACTGTATAGGACCACAACTTATCAATTAGAGAGTTGTCCGCTTTCCCGTCAATAAGAAGCAGTCCTTTTCCAGCGTGAATGTCTTGAATCGCCCAAGGTAGGATGACACTTTCAGTTTTACCAGCATTGGTTGTCCCAATGACTTGAGTGTGCATGGCCCTTTGACTTGGCTTAACCCAAATTTCCTCCTTATTATCTGTCGTTCCACAAAAGACTGAATCATCTTCTTTAGCCGTTACAGATTTCTCAAAAAGATTTTTATCCCTGATCTTTGCTAATTTGTACCAGAGATAAATCCCAACAGGGATACCCACAATAAGAAGCAGTCCTGCCAGCAGAAACTGGTGACGGCGTACCTCAACCCATGCCATGAACCATTCATGAAACTTTATAATGAAAACAAAACCCAAAACAGCAATGATGATTCTGTCGCTTCCTTGGAGTCCTTGCGTTTCATCGACCATAGATGGCCCCTGCATCTCTAAAAGTGAACGGCTGGTTTAAAACTGCGATTGTCTCTGCCCCACCATTAAGCTCAATCCACTTACGCTCTTTCTGCATATCTTCGCCCATAGCATTGGCCTGATCTGTTGCAGTCTGGGCGATAGCATTTCTCATTCCGTTGACATGACCTCCTTGATTGGCTCCAAATGCCCCTGTGTTCATAGATCCAGAAGCATAGGCCCCAACAAATCGTGTGAGAGTTTGGCCAACAGCATTTTTCACGCCATCAGATTGAACTTTCCCGTTGACTCCAATTTGTCCATCACGTCCGACGCCGATTGCTGAAAAAGGTCTCTCTCTTCCATCAGGGAGAATAATAGATCTCCATGAAATTGAGGCACGCTCATTTTCTTCATCAAAAGAAACGTCACCTAAGACTTTTGATCCACCTGGAATGGCGGTTCCACTTTCCACTGAGACGTCTTTTGAAACGATTCCCACCACTGGCATAGGTTGGTTTGCAACTGTCACTTTTTCAGTGAGTCTCACTGCTATTCTCGTTCCTGATGAAAGCTGGGTTTTAGTGTCTGTTCCTCCGCGACTGAGAATCATGGAAGAATTTCTATCAGTGCTTCCACCTCGACCACCAGAACCCATTGAAGGAGTATCAGGACGGTAGAGGTGATCCAGTGATCCATGAACTTGCCTCATTGAAACTTGAGATTCTTGAAGCTGCTTAATCGTTTCTTGAGTTGGGTCACTTTCAACCGCTTGTGCTGTTGTAAGAGTTCCTTTATCTGCCTTCTGATGAAAGTCTTTTCGCTCTTCACCACCTGAAGGTAAAAAAAGAAGGACACAAATAAGAACAGCAACTAGAAACAAGGCTGCAATTTTGGCTTTGCCCCAATTTACTTCACGTTTAGCAGTAAAGGGTTTGGCCTCCATTAAGAAGTATTCTTTTAAACTTCCCACATGCACCCCCTTTATTACGGCCTCCATGAATGGGCCTTGGTGATTGTCAGATAAGACATTCGATTTCTTCTCATCTCAAGTCGCATGGATTGGCCTGGATCAATGTCGATCGCTTTTAATTGAAGAACTCCTGCCAATGATCTTTTTGGTGTAACCTCCAATGCCGATAGGAAAAGATTGTGTATAGGTTTGACTGCCTCATCTTGAGTAAGCCAAAGCCATTCTGGTCTGAATGTTTCCTTGGTTTTGCTTGTGACAGTAAATTCCACCAGCAAGATACCTTCTTTTGTTTTTCCAACTCGTTTTACATTTAAGGTGAGATTGTCGTTCCGTAGCGTATTCGAGAACTTCATCCAGCTAATGTTGGATTTTACTTTTGAAACTATAGGTTTCTCTTTAGGCGTTTCCAGATAGACTACATAATCAGCAGCGGCTTCCGTTCCTGAAATAAGCTCTACGTTGTAGCGTTTCCAGTCCGTGTAGATGTAGAGATTACTCTTCGATCCACCAGCGAGAGGTTTAATCGTAATTGCTTGATCGAGGTATTCCACCTTGAAAGCATCCTGATCTCCAACCACGACGCTGTTAGGTCTATCGGGAACTTGAATAATCGTGGCAATGCCAAGACTTGTCTTTACTGTGACGATCTGATCGGCATGGACCTCAACGCGACGTACTCGTTGAGCAGCATTGATGTTGGCAGTCGCCAGTATTAGGGCCAAAAGCAATGAAATTTTTAATTTCATGATTCTCCTTTGCAAAAAGGGGGAGAATCAAATGAACGCGCAAATTAGTTTTAAGTTTTTACTCTTCAATTTCTTTTACAATATAAAGGCCCCATGGATTAGCCTTCGTGCGTGATCCTAATTCAAAAGAAAGTTCTAGTTTCAAATTTCCTGCTGCTTTTAGTCCTTGAATCGTGGTGACCCTGTCACCTGTAACAAGGGCAGTCTTTTTGATTAGATTTACTTCAATATTCTGAGGATAAACCTTCTGAGATACAATTTTTTCTATGGAGAACTTTTCAATATTAGAGACAGCAGCTTGGAAGAGTTTCAAAGTTGATGGATCAATGAAGTTTTCAGTTTCTTTGAGTTTTTGTTTCACATTCTCAGGCTCCCATTGGTAGCGTTTCTCAAGATAGTGCTTAATTCCTTCTCGTACCTGATCTTCAGCTTTGGGTACTAGTATCCTCTCCAATGCTTTTCCATCAGGGCCTAGCTTTATCACAAGAGGTTTTTTGTTTGCTATGACTA
>JACCED011824760.1_pt1 | contig 11847 bp, 10 predicted proteins | sample 7455021 | NCBI WGS metagenome assembly JACCED01 (sample SAMN15323456, study PRJNA562643) | freshwater metagenome | isolation source: river surface water | place: USA:Blue River Watershed | collected 2017-08-19
AAGGCAAAACCAGCGTGAAGATAATGAAATTCTTGATTGAATCCAAAACCGGCTTAGCCCAAAGGACAAAGGCCTCAATCGCTGCATTCAGCGGGGCCGCAGGGTCAAAGGTCCAAGCCTCGGGCCAGGTCTTCAACTCTGGCAGGGCCCATGTGGCCAGATAGACCAGAACCGCCGAAGCTATCACCATCAACCCGAACCGGTGACGCCCGACAAAACCTTGCTGGGGCGACATATCCGGCGCGCGGGTGGCCAGCCCATAGGTGATGCGGTCCAGCACCATGGCCATCAAGGCAATAACGATGCCCGCAACAAGGCTTTCCCCGAACTCGGCTTTGCGCAGCGTGGACAGGACGCGCCAGCCAATATCCTCGGACCCGCCGATGATGGAGGCCACGATGATCATGTTCAAGGCCGCCATCGTGGTCTGGTTTACGCCCAGAAGGATCTGGCGCAACCCCGCCCGGCAGCGCACCAGAAAGAACAACTGCCCCCTTGTGGCACCGGACATCAGGCCGCTTTCGATGATGTCGGATGGGACCTCGCGCAGACCAACGATGGTGTTCTTCACCATGGGCGGAAACGCAAAAATGATCCCCGCGATCAGGCCCACCACCGGGCCAAAGCCGAAAAGGATAAGGATGGGCAGAAGATAGGCAAAGGCCGGGATGGTCTGGGTGATGTCCATCAGGGGCGTCAGGAACCGCTCAACCCGAGCCGAATGAAACCCCCAGACGCCAAGGCCAAATCCCACCGCGACAGCCAGCGGCACGGATACCGCGACCAATGCCAGCGAGTTCATCGTATCGGGCCAAAGACCCATGAAGAGAATATAGGCCAGAGACCCGGCGGTGAAGGCCGCCAGCGGCCATCCGCCCGCGCGGTGACCAATCATGACGGCGACGACCATACCCACTGACCAAGGCAGCCAGCCAAGGAAGCCTGAAAACCATTGCAACGGGTATTCCATCAGCGCCGAGAGCGCGCGGAAAACCGGTTTGAAGACAGCGACAAAGCCGTCCATGCCGGTGTTCAGCCAGTCGGTCACCGGCAGGGTCCAGGCAGCAGGAAAGGCTTTCAACTCTGGCAGGCGCGGCTGCAAAAGGGCGAGGATCAGCACGGATGCGAGAACCAGAAACCAGACGAACAGGGTTTGACGGTTGGCCGCCTGTCCCCTCGACGGATCAGCCATGGGGCACACGCGAAAGGCTTGCCCCCTCGACCCGGCCAAGCGTTTCGACCAAAGAGGCCGCCGTCACTGTGCCAAGGTATGCACCTCCCGGCCCCACCACATCCAGACCCGCCGGGCTGGCGGCAAGTCGGGGCAAAAGCCCCTCGATGCGGTCGTCGGGGCCGATTTGCGGCAGACCGTCGGGGCGGTTCGCCATCGCCACCGCGCATTGATGGGCGCGCAAGATCTTGATGCGGGGAACCTCGCCCGTGAATTGGGCCACATAATCATCGGCCGGGTTCAAGATCAGGTCTTCGGGTGTTCCGATCTGCACGATACGGCCGTCACGCATAATCGCCATACGGTCGGCAATCCGCAGGGCTTCAAGGAAATCATGGGTGATGAAAACGATGGACTTCTTCAACACCCGCTGAATGCGCAGGAACTCGTCCTGCATCTGACGCCGGATCAGGGGGTCCAAAGCGCTGAAGGGTTCATCTAAGAACCACAGTTCAGGCTCCACCGCCAAGGACCGCGCAATGCCCACGCGCTGCTGCTGGCCGCCCGACAATTGGCTGGGATATGAGCCCTCGCGCCCGTTAAGCCCCACCAGATCAATCACATGAGCCGCACGATCGCGCTGCTGGGCGGCTGTTAAACCCTGCAAGCGCAGCGGAAACGAGATGTTTTCAAGCACAGTCAGATGCGGCAAGAGACCGAAGTTCTGGAACACCATTCCCATTTTGTGGCGCCGGATCTCAATCAACTCATGGTCCGATGCCGCCAACAGGTCTTTCCCGTCCAGCAAGACCTGCCCGTGGTCCGGCTCGATCAACCGCGACAGACAGCGCACGACAGTGGATTTGCCAGACCCAGACAAGCCCATGATGACAAACGTCTCGCCAACATGAACGTCAAAGCCCACATCGATGGCCGCAGGGATATGGCGCTCGGCACGCATCTTTGCGGCCAACGCCTCCGGTGCTGCACCGCCCTCATGGAAAAAACGGCCTGGATCAGGCCCGTAGACTTTCCACAGATTTCGACACGAGAGTTTGACAGAGCCGGGCATGGTCAAATCCTGAATTGCAATAGTGCCCCGGCATGGACCGGGCCGGGCGCCCAGACCGCAAGCGGGTCTGGACGCCCAGATGCAGATACTACTGGATCCAGGTGGTCCAGACGGCCTCGTTCTTAGCGATCCATTCAGCCGCCAGTTCCTCAGCCGTACGGCCCTTCTGGTCGACCTCAAGGATCATGGCGTTGTGATCGGCATTGTTCAGGGTGAACTTGGCCATCATCGACGCCGCGGCCGGATATTTCGCAGCAAAATCATCGCTGTGGATCTTCTGCGCCTCGGCCTGAGCGAAACCACAGGCGGTTTCCTTGACCTGAGTTTCCTCAACGCATTCGCCCTCGATGGCGTTCCATTCGACGAATTTCAGCTCTTCCTCGGCGAAAATCCAATGTGGTTCCCAGAACATCATCAGGATCGGTTCCTTGGCCGCAATCGCGCTTTTCAACTCGGCAAGCATGGCGCCTTCGCTGCCACCCGGCACCACGTTGAACGGCAAGCCGATAGCTTTGACCACATCAATGTCGCGGGTGCCCCAATCGGCGGGGTAGCCGACCAGACGGCCATTGGGGAAGGTTTCCGCAGTGCCGAAGGCCATGGCACAGTCATAAAGCGCCGTATAGCTCGGCAGGCCAGGGCAAAGCTCTTCCATATAGGGCGGATAGATCCAGCCTTCGCGCGGTTCAAGTCCAAGCGGACCAGCGGCGATGATCGCACCTGAAGCCAGACCATTGGTATAGGCCTCGGTCACCGAGTTATCCCAGACCTCGGGGTTCAGGTCCAACTCGCCCTGTTCGATGGCGGCCAGCTGAGGCAGGGCGCCTGCGATGACCAGCTCGACGTTGTAACCCATCTTCTTCAAAACCTCGCCTGCGATCTGGGCCGAGAGCACCTGCCCGGTCCATTCGTTTACAGCGATCTTGATCGGATCTGGCGATTCGGGGGCCTGAGCTTGGGCGAAAGTGGATGTTCCCAAGGTCAGTGCAACGGCCAGAAGGCCAAGTCTCGTCTTGCGCGTCATCTTTGTCTCCCTGTTGTTTTTTAAAGTGTCATTTCCGACAGAAGCTGCGCCCGGAGCGCGTCCCTGTCATTGGCATAGTCCCTCGCAATTTCAGTTCCGCGTTGGCGGCTTTTCCAAGCCTCATCGGCCAAGATTGGCGCGTCTTCTGCCGCCGGCAACAGTTTTCCACGGATGATGTCGGCCGCGCGTTCGGCCAGCATGATCGTCGGTCCGTTCAGATCGCCCGCAGTCGCCTGCGGCATAACGGAAGCATCCACGACCCGCAGGTTCGCAACCCCAATCACGCGGCAGTCAGGATCCACCACGGCCAGCGGATCAGTGCCCATCCGGCACGTGCCGCAGGGATGGTAGGCACTTTCGACCTTTCGGCGGATGAAATCATCCAAGGCGTCGTCAGACTGTGCCTGTGCGCCGGGGGCAAGTTCATCGCCCACATATTGCGCCATCGGTGCTTGGGCGAAAATCTCGCGGCTCAGCCGGATGCAGGCGCGCATTTCCTGCCAGTCCTCGGCATGGGTCATATAGTTGAACTGCACACGCGGCAGGCTTTGCGCATCTGCGTCGCGCAAGCGGACCCAGCCTCGGCTTTTCGACCGTTTCGTGCCGACATGGACCTGGAACCCGTGGCCATTTGCAAGGGATTTGCCGTCATAGGAAATCGCCAAAGGTAGGAAATGGAACTGGATGTCCGGATAGACCAAGCCCGCCCGGCTGCGGATATGGCCGCCGGTCTCGAAATGATTGGTTGCCCCAAGACCCTTTCGCGTCGTCAGCCATTTCACCCCAATCGCGGCCTTGCCCATGAGGGACATTGAGGGAAACAGGGACACGGGCTTTGTGCAGGCGTATTGGACGTAGAGTTCCAGATGATCCATCAGGTTTTCACCCACCCCTGCATGGGGGTGAAGGACAGGAATGCCATGGTCAGCCAGTTCCTGCGCCGGGCCGATGCCTGATCGTTTCAGGACCAAAGGTGACATGATGGACCCAGCGGACAGGATCACTTCACGCCGCGCCCCGACAGTTTCTACCTGGCCATGGCGCAGGTATTCGACGCCGACAGCGGTCTTGCCCTCAAAGAGAATGCGCTTGACCATGGCCCCGGTGACAAGCCGCACCTTCGGATTCTTCAGCGCCGGACGCAGGTAAACCCGCGCGGCCGAGGCGCGCCTGCCATCGCCTACGGTCATCTCCATCGGGCCGAAACCCTCATGCTGGATCTGGTTCATATTGGCGCTTCGGGCATAGCCTGCCGCCACCCCAGCATCGACAAAGGCATGGTAAAGCGGGTTGGCCTCAGCCCCCCGCGTGACGTGAAGGGGTCCATCGGTTCCGCGATAGGGCCCGCCTCCTGCGACGCGTTCCATCTTCTGGAAATAGGGCAGGACATTGGCCCAGTGCCACCCTGTGGCACCCTTGGCTTCCCACAGTTCATAATCCATCGGGTTGCCGCGCACATAGCACATGCCGTTGATCGAGGAGGACCCCCCCATCCCCTTGCCGCGCGGCAGGTTGATGCGGCGTCCGTTCAGCCCCGGTTCAGGTTCCGTCACCATCCCCCAGTTGAACCGCTTGGTGTTCATCGGCATGGTCAGGGCTGCGGGCATGGCCACGATGACAGACCGATCACTGCCACCAGCTTCGAGCACCAAAACGCTGACACCTGCGTCTTCGGACAGTCGGCGTGCCAGCACAGACCCTGCCGAACCAGCGCCGATGATCACGTAGTCATAGGTTTCCTGTGCTGCGGTCATCTTTGGCCGCCGTTATTCGATGATGACATAGTATTTCAGCATCGGTTCGGATTGCCGCCAGTAGCCCTTGAACCCTTTCGGCACAAAGAACGCGTCCCCCTTGGCGTAGGTTTCGGTGAAACCGTCAGCCTCGAGCGTCACCGAACCTTCCAGCACATACATGAATTCGTCGGCAGCATAGCTGTCGTAAAACTCGGTGTAGGGCTGTGACCGCCAAATTCCGGTGCGATACTTTGGGTGCGCCCGGTCAAAATACACATGGTCTGCACCCATCGGTGTGCCGCTGACAAAAGTCGCGGTTTCTTGTGGCACATCGGGCCGCGCCATCCAGCCTTCTGGGCCGGTGGGCGAAAACTTGATCGGCAGGGTCAAACGCTTCTCCTGATTTCAACTGGGGCACCGCCAAAAGCGATGCCGATCATCGAAACGTTAAGGGCGACCTTGTTGATTGCCGAATCAATAATAGTAATGAAGGGTAACCTAAAGTTACCCAAGGCCGCAGATTGATGCCAACAAGACTTCCACTGACAGCCCTGCGTGCCTTTGAGGCTGCGGCGCGCTATGGCTCGTTGACAGCGGCCGCAAGCGAACTTGGGGTAACGCGCCCGGCGATCAGCAAACAGATCAAACAGCTAGAGCAGATGCTGAATTGCACGCTGATGAACCGTCTCGGCAATGCGGTTCAACTGACGCCCGCTGGCCAAGACCTTGCCCATGACGTGGCGCTCGCCTTTGGCCAGATCGCGGCCTCGCTTGAACGCCAGTTGCAGGGAAGGACGTTGCCCAACGTCATCCGCATCCTCGTCGATCGCGATTTTGCCTCCTCCTTTCTGGCCGGACATATCGGTCAGTTTCTGCTGCACAATCCCGGCGTGTCGGTTGAGGTTGTGGCCGAAAAGAACGGCAGGATGCGGCTGGACGAGGATTTCAACTTTCGGATCTTTTACGGCCACTTCGGGGCAACGCCCTGTCCGGGTCTGCGCGAAAGGGTCCTGTGCCACTGGTACGATCTGGTCGTCTGCACTCCGGATTATGCGCAGGCCCATGTCAGTGACAGTGGTGCGCTTGTCGATGCTCAGCTGCTGATCGACGGCAACTACAACGTCTGGGACAATTGGTTCGCCCAGACTGGCCTAGCCCATCCTGGTCCGGCCCGCGACGTGACCCATTTCAACGAGACGTCTCTGTGCCTTTCAACCGCACTGACAGGCGGCGGCATCACCATCGGCGACACGATTCTGGCCTTCCCCTCCATCCGCGCCGGCCGACTGGCATTACCTTTTCGACACGGGCTGGAAAGCGAACAGTGCTATGCACTTTTCGACCGCGCAGGACGTTTGCACACCTCGGCGGAGACGTCCTTCCTTGAGTGGCTGTCCGATGTTGTGCGCCAACACGAAAAAGAGGTCAGCGCCTTTCTACAGGAAAGTGGCATCGACATTTGTCATGGTCGAAAAGGGATAAATGATGTGGATGCCTTGGACGTGCCGGTCGGTTCATAACGCCGAAACGGATTTCGACCTGCAGCCGTAGCGATCTGGATGGGCTGGGCCATCACGGATCTGACTGCTCTCAATTCCACTTGTGCAGGCTCTACCGAAAACACGGCCTTAAGGCCCCCCAAACAAGAGCATTCCACCCTGTTGGGCGTTCGAAAGCCGCGAGAAATCAATGGCCGTTTGCGAGCCTTAGGAACAATGGACGCGTCACAGAGTTGGAGCATCACGCGTCTTGTCTTGTGGGCTTGTATTGTGGGCCGTCATAGTTGTGGCAGCGGTGCCAGCCCGCGTCTCGTCATAAGCAACCATGAGCGCCGTGACTGCCCCCCGATGAAAAGCGCACCAATTCGCATGCCGGCGTCGCCTTTGGGTGTCCTTGTTAGCACAGAGCGCCGACGAACCCGCCTCAACTGCGGCACAATGTGACTGCGTCAACCTACTGAAAATGTGTCAATTTTTGAAGCAAACCTCATTTGGATGGCGGGCGGATGGACCAGGACGACGGGGCGCGCAATGACCGATTTCGGCCAAAACGCCGGTCTTCGAAAACCGGATAGCCTCACCAAAATCTTTTTGAACCAGAACGGGAAAGGGTCCCACTCGGGACCTCATCTCACGTATGCAAAGTGCAAGTGGCGAAGCGAATGGCTCAGGCACCCGATGCTCTCTCACCATAGACGCGTGCTTGTTGGTGGTTCCGAGTGCGACTGCGAACAAAGCAAACCAAGTCTTTGTGCATTCTCAATAGCGACACCAGAACCAGCCGATTCTACCATTAGCGCACCGCTTCGTGGCAGATCTCGATGCTGCCCTAATGCACCGGTGCGGTGACACTGCACAGCGGCACCGGAATTAAAGCACTCCCGCAAAGGGGTGATCTCTGGCCTGTTCTTGACGCACGCGGAAAAGGGGAAAGTTTGATCCTGCAGACATGCCAGTAAGGCGCAATAGCTGCTCCAAACCAAGGTCTTCTGGCAAACCACGCGAACTTCCGTCGACATCGTCGCGCGCCGCCCTGTGGCACCGACCCCAATTTGCGTGTGCACGCACAGCCGCGCCGGGAAAGGCCTACTCCAGCTGAAAAAAACATTCACTGCGCCAGTATCAAAAAAGAACCATGTTTTCTAATACATCTGACTACGCTACAACATGCACACGGGCCAAGCGTGCCCCTTAACGGAGCGCCGAGATGGCACAGGTCAAGAAAACCGAGGTTCGTGACGCGATTCTGGATGCTGCCTTCTCGCTGTTTTCAGAGCAGGATTATGCCAGCACCACTGTCACCCAGATTGCACGCCGCGCCGGGGTTTCCCAGAGCAACCTCTATGTCTATTTCGGATCGAAACTGGACATCCTGTGGGCGGTGATCTCACCTTGGCTTTACCGCCAGTTCGAGCTTTTGGACTTGGAGTTGACCCGCATAGCAGACCCTCGCGCCCGGCTGGAACGCCTTTTAACAGCGCTTTGGGGCGATATTCCAAATGCAGACAACAATCTCGCGGTCAATCTGGTTCAGGGGCTGGCGCTGGCAAAGCCCGATGAAAACTACAGTCGTGATCTGCTGCGCTTTCTGGAAGCGCGGCTGACACGGATGCTGCGCGACTCTCTTCCGCCCGCCCGCTGGCCGCTGCTGGAGAATGACGACGCAACGGCGCATCTGGCCTTCATGGCGTTTGACGGGTTCGTTTTGGGAGCGCGGGTCAAGGGCCGGTCAGAGCGGTTGCCGCAGATCGTCCGCGTGACCTCGGCTCTGCTTTTGGGCGAAGGGATCCCTGCGCACGAGGCACACAAAAAAGAACAACATTCGCTATTGACGGAAAGCGCAAGCGTCGACTAGCCTCAAGTGCATCCAATAGCCTCATCGTGGAGACATCGATGCACGCTGCTATCCGCACTCAAGAAATGAACCCGGCCAAGCTGACTTCGCTGTTTCGCAAGCAGTTCGAGCTGTGCAAGGTCAGCCCCGGTCAAACCGTGGCGATCGTGTCCGACCTTGGCACGCGCCGCGAATACATTCAGGCCGCCTTTGCCGCCGCAGACGAGATGGGCTTCGACATCTACGAGATGTGCGTCAACATGATCCCCGGCTGGACCAAGGTGGGCGTGCCCACCATTGGCAAGTGCAAGGGGACGCTGGATGCATTGATGAAGTGCGACATGATCATGATCTTCCATGTGCCGCTGTTCGCCAAGTGGCTGCGCGAGGTGCAGCAGGCAGGCGTCCGCGTGCAGATGATCATCGACGCGCCAGATGATCTGGAACAGCTGCAATCGCCGCCCGGCCTCAAGGAAGCGGTGGTTCATGCCGGCAAGGTCTATGACGCAGCGCGCAACATCCGCGTCACCTCGCCTCATGGCACCGATCTAAGCTATTCGCGCGGCGAATATCCGGTCATGATCCAGTATGGCATGGCTGATGAACCCGGTCGATTCGACCATTGGGGTGTGGGTCTGATCCACACCTTCCCCAACGAGGGTTCGGCACGTGGCAAAGTGGTGATCATGCCGGGTGATGTCGTGATCCTGCCCTATTGCCGCTATGTGGCGGACCCGATCCATCTGGACATCGAGAACGGGCATGTCGTCTCGATCGAGGGCGGGACCGATGCCGCGCTGATGCGCGAATGGCTCAAGCGCGGCGAAGAGTTTGAAGGCGACAAGGATCCCTATGCCATCTCGCACTTGGGATGGGGTCTGAACCCGCAGTGCCGGTGGGATTCCATCGCGCTTTACGGTGACGCGCCAGAGCGGTCGCGTGCAGCATCGCGTTGTTTCCCGGGCAACTTCCTGTTTTCGACAGGCCCAAACAGCCAGGGTGGCGGCAAGCGTACGACGCGCGGGCATTATGATGTGCCGATGCGCGAGTGCACGATCGAACTGGACGGGAAAGTCGTGGTGGAGCGCGGCCGTCTGGTCGACCCCAAAATGATCGTTCCCGAGGCGAAACGCGGCTGAACAGGCGGGGCTCATGCAACTGGATGGCAGCTTTCAGGTCCCCGCCCCTCGCCTTCTGGTCTGGGAGGGGATCCGCGACCCGGCCCTGATGGCGGCCTGTGTTCCCGGCTGCCAGTCAGCCGAGCGGATTACCGACACGTCCTTTCGTGCCGTTGTGACAGTCAAGTTCGGCCCCATCTCGGCCACCTTCAACCTGGTCCTCGAGATCGAGGACGAAGTGCCACCGACATCGTTGGCCGCAAGGGTCAAGGGCGAGGAGGGCTCGCGCGCCAGCACCGTGTCAGCGCTGAGCACGCTGCGCCTGTCCGAGGCGATGGATGGGACGCAGGTGGACTGGAGCGCAGACGTGGCTGTTGCCGGCCGTTTGGGAAAATACGGGCTGGGCCTCATGCGGAAGAAGATCGAAAGTTTAAGCGCCGATTTCACCGCAGCCTTTGCGGCCCGCTTGGCCGCCGAGGCCGCAAGGCAGGGTGCCACATGAGCTATGTCCTTACCCCGTCGACCATCGAGCAGGCCGTGGAGATGCTGACGGCACATCCCGGAGCAAGGCCGATGTCGGGCGGTGCCTCGCTGGTGGCCATGAAGAACGCGCGATTGGTCGAACCGGATCACGTGATCAACCTGGCCGGGATCGCCGCCCTGCGCGGCTTTGAGCGGCAGGCTGATGGGGGGCTGCGCATTGGCGGCATGGTGCGGCACCGCGAAATTGCCGATGCCAGCATTCTGACGGGGGATCAGGCCATGATCCGTCAAGCCGCGGGGGTGATCGCCAACCGCGTGGTGCGCAACATGGGCACGCTGGGCGGTGCGGTGGGCAATGCCGATCCGGCTGCGGATTACTTGCCGGTGCTGGCCTGTGCGGATGCGCGGTTAGAGCTGGCTGGCCCCGATGGACTGCGGCACCTCGCGATGCACGAGTATCTGATGGATTGGTATGAAACCGCGCTGCAGCCGGGCGAATTCGTGGCCGCCGTGATCCTGCCGCCGATGGGTCAAGGCCCGTCAGTCTATCGCAAGCTGGCGCGGACGCCGGGAGATTACGCGACAGTTTCCGTCGCGTGCGCCCGGGTGGGGCAAAGCGTGCGTGTGGCCGTAGGGTCTTGCGGCCCGGCGCCGCTGCGGGCGCCCGACGCCGAAGCGGCAATTTCAGGTCGCCTGACCGATCCGGTTGCCGTCGCGGATTTTTGTGCGGCGCTGGCGGCGCTGGCGGACCCGATCGACGACGTACGCGGCAGCGCCGAATTTCGCCGCCGATTGATCCCGCGGATGGTCGCTGCAGCGATCCGCGATGTGACGGAGGCTGCATGATGGCGCGTAAGGAAGTCCTCGCCCTTCAGGTCAACGGGCATGATCGCGAGGTCCTCGCCCCCGGCGATGCCACGCTCCTGACCGTCTTGAGAGATGATCTGTCGCTTTGCGCTGCAAAGCGCGGCTGCAATCAAGGCGTCTGCGGCGCTTGCACTGTCATGGTTGATGGCGTGCCGGTGCGGTCCTGCCTGACCCTGGCAGGGGCCTGCGCGGGCCGGCCGGTGACCACACTGGAAGGGTTCGGCACCGATCCGGTCATGCAGGCATTGCAGGAAGCGATGATCGTCTCAGGGGCGGTGCAATGCGGGTTCTGCACGTCGGGCATGCTGGTGACAGCACGCGATCTGTTGGGGCAGACAAGGATGCCAGATGAAGGCACGATCCGCGCCGCACTCTCAGGCAATCTGTGCCGCTGCACCGGCTATGTCCGCATCGTCGAGGCTGTGCAGTCCGCCGCCCGCGCCCTCTCATCCCGCGAGGTGACGCTATGACCGCCGTTGGCCGTTCCATCCCCAAGCTCGAAAACCGCGAGAAGGTTCTGGGCCGCGCGGAGTATATCGACGACCTGTATCGTCCGGGAATGCTGCATGCGGCGATACTCGGCTCGCCCCATGCGCATGCGAAGATTATCTCCTATGACGTATCTGAAGCGCTGGCCGCGCCGGGCGTGGTCGCCGTGCTGACGGGCGATGACGTGCCAGCAGATGGCCGCATGGGCGCCTTCATCAAGGACGAGCACGCAATCGCCAAGGGCAAGGTCCTGTATCTGGGCGAGCCTGTGGCGGCCATCGCCGCCGAAACGCTGGAACAGGCCCGGGCTGCGGTGAACTTGATCCGTGTCGAGTATGAGGAACTGCCCGCGATCCTGTCTCCCGAGGCGGGGCTGGCGTCGGGGGCCGCGATCCTGCACCCGGATGTGGCGAACTATGTAAAGGTTTTCGACGCAGGATCAGAGGGCAATCTCTGCTCGCGCACCGAACTTACCGAAGGTGACGTGGATGCGGTCTGGAGCCGCTGCGCTGTGATCGTGGAAGGTGAGTTTACCACCGAAGCGCAGGCGCATG
>JACCED010664259.1_pt1 | contig 11846 bp, 10 predicted proteins | sample 7455021 | NCBI WGS metagenome assembly JACCED01 (sample SAMN15323456, study PRJNA562643) | freshwater metagenome | isolation source: river surface water | place: USA:Blue River Watershed | collected 2017-08-19
AATACCGGCAACAGGTTTCGATCCTGTGACCTCGGAGTTATGAGCCCCGCGCGCTGCCCCTGCGCCATGCCGGTTAATTTCTTCTTCGTGTCTTGGAATGTCTCTACCAGGCTGCAAACCTAATAGAAACTTGGTGCCGGCAACAGGTTTCGATCCTGTGACCTCGGAGTTATGAGCCCCGCGCGCTGCCTCTGCGCCATGCCGGTTAATGTCTTCGTGTCTTGGATATCACTACCAGGCTGTGAACCTAATAGAGACTGGTGCCGATGGTAGGTTTCGATCCTACGTCCTCCCCGTTATGAGCGGATAACCGTCCCCCAATCGGACCTGAAAGGTCATAAGGTAGGAGACGGGGTTTAGGCGCTCTTCCGCTGAGCTACACCGGCTTGGTCTTGAATTTGTCTTGGAGTTGTCCCTACCAGGCTGTGAACCTATTAGGGACTAATACCGGAGATAGGTTTCGATCCTATGTCCTCGGAGTTATGAGCCCCGCGCGCTTTCCTCTGCGCCACTCCGGTTTCTGTCTTCGTGTCTTGGATGTCTCTAACAGGCTGCAAACCTGAATAGAGACTAAGTCCCGGCGATACGTTTCGATCGTATGACCTCGTGGTTATGAGCCACGCGCGCTAGCCGCTGCGCCACACCGGGTTATGTCTTCGTGTCTTCGATGTCTCTACCAGGCTGCTAACCGGAATAGAGACTAAATACCCTATGAGCCTAGGGCGAATACCGGAGGTTGGGTTTGAACCAACGACCTCGGAGTTATGAGCCCCGCGCGCTCCCTCTGCGCCACCCCGGTTAATGTCTTCGTGTCTTGGATATCTCTAACAGGCGGTGAACCTATTAGGGACTAAAATACCGGCAGTAGGTTTCGATCCTACGACCTCGGAGTTATGAGCCCCGCGCGCTTTCCTCTGCGCCATGCCGGTTTGTGTCTATTTGCTTCTGACACACTTACTCTTAAAAATAATCTAGTAATCAAATTTTTTCTTGGAATGAATTTATAATCTAATTGTATCGATATTTTTATATATTTATCGAAATAAAAGTGTGGGGTTTGTATATATTTTAGTTGATACATAGTATAATGTTAAACCGACAGCTACTGCATGTTATTCGAATGAGTATGATAGCGATTATAACGCTAATGCTAAGTGGTTTTTTGCATCCAATTTTATCTAAATTGTTAACATACGAGGGCATGTCAAATATGTTGATGCGTCGTATGGGTATGAACGTTGAAGGCAGTGCATTAATGACTGGAGCAATATCAGTATGTATCTCTATCTTAATAGTTTATTACATTGATGAATATAATAAAAAAAAATATGGTAATATAATAAAAAATCCAATTCTTGACATAGTTGGGTTTATTCTGGGAACTTATTTATATACCCTATTAATGTAATTACAAACCGTTACTTGGTATTGGATATTGATTTATTATGTTGCTTCTAGAATAAAATATATTATTTTTGTAATTGTAAATGTGAAAACAGGTTTCTGTGTAATTTTAACGATAAGTTCTTATTTGTTTCTCTTCGTCTCTGGCTTTGTTCCATGCTCTTAAATATGCCTTATATTGTTCTTCTTCTTGTTGCCTTTTTAATTCCCATGACGAAAGTATTTTTTTTGATTTTTTTTTAGGACCAATTTTTCTTAATCCACGATGTGATCTTTTCATTTGGTATATATTGGCAAAATAAAAAAATAATATCCTTCGGATAAACCAGAAGATATTTAGTGAAATAAGTGATAATAATTAATGGAAAAAAGTAGGAATGTGATGGGTTTTTACATTTTTTTTATTACTTGAAAAAGATTGGCTGAATTGTAAAAAAAAAGGTTTGATCAACCAACCAACCTGTCATAATAACGTTAGCTTCTTCCGTGCACAGGAGTAGAAATGATTTCATTCAGCTTCTTCAAGTCGAGTGGAACAACAAAATCGTCTGTTTCCCAAATAGCATAAAATGTATCAGGAGTATCCTCTTCTACTTTAATTGATGGTGAAAGGATTTGTAAAACGGGAAGGGCTGCATCAAGCTGAGCTCGTGAACCGTGAAATTGTGTTTTAGCAATTTTACGCCAACGACTTGCGGTCCATGAATACATTTCAGAAAACAGACGGTGCATCACCATCTGAACATCCGTTGGAAGCAAACGAAACTCTTCATCAAAATTCTTCAAAGTAGCGTTCCTAATTTCTTCTACTTTGGCGTCGTGGGTGTATCTACGTAGAGCCATTTCTTTCTTCTTGCTGTGGTTGTTTATTTAAAATATTATAACTATTATCAATTTTTTTTCAATACGAAATGGAATATATCAATTGAAAAAGAAATATAATGTGATTCTATATATTTTTGAAATGCATATATACATTCGATGTAAAAACACGTTTTTTATGAGGGTTTTACTTTTTATAAAATCGTGAAAAAAGTATGGATGTAAAAATGGGTTTTTCGAGGCTGGTTTACATTTTTTTATAACAATTGCCGGAAAACATTCTAAATTTTTTTTCAATGATGCTAAGACATATCAATTGAAAAAAAAAATTTGATTACGTATAATTTTTTAAAAGCAATTAGCAACGCAAGCAAATGGACGAAGGAAAAAATCCGAACCCTCCTATTTATGGAGTTGACGAGGTGGATGAATTGAAACAAGAACTGAGTGATTTTCAGATTCAACTGGAATTGGAAGGTGCAGCTGCTGATTTGATTTCTCGGATTTCTGTTTTGAAGACAGACTTGGAGGGGCATCAACCAACGGAAGCGGAAATGCGCGATGCATCCATCTGCTACCACGACGCGGAATGGGAGTTCTATCAGTTTTTGAAGAAAAGATCGTTTGATCGAAAGCATGAGGAGGCGATGCAGCGTAAGCGTGCTTTCGCGGAGAAGTGTCTCATGTCAACACTCACTACACAAGCCGAGGATGATTTGATTGTGGGCATGCGTGGAAGTCTGCCGTGGGAATGCGGCAACTAAGCCAAGCCGGAACGGCCTTAATGATATTTTGCAGGTGCGACCGACCGACCGACCGACAATAATAAAGGTATGTTTTTTTTGGGAGAAAACTCTATTAAAAAAATAAATAAACTTATTCTTTGTTGGTCCATATTTTAATAATTTTTTGCGCCCATTCAGGCATATCGGTAATTTCTTTATAAATTTTAAATTTTTTAGTGATAACATTTTGTGCATAGTCCCAATGAACGTGCATAACTTCCGGTGGTGCATATGATGCACTATTCATAGCGTGTTCTATTTCTTCTTTAAATGTCTTTTCTTCAATTGGAATAAATGAGTTTATGCTGGTTAAAACCTGGATTAAGTTGCGAGTGAGTTGGGGCATACTTTTTATTTATATTAATAGAACTACAATATTTATATCAATTTTTATAAAAAAAAGTGTTAGAGTGCGCGCGCATACATACACATTGATTGATTTATTTTAATTTTATTGATAATTTCACAATATAGATAGGGGTGTGTTTTTTCAAGCATGAACGTGGTGAAACAATGCAAAACTGGACATATTGTTGAAGCTGCAGATTTGGGTTTTGCCATGATCGAGGAAAATATTGCGAATGGTTTGATTTCCATAGGCATGAAGCGCGAACAATTCGTCCATAAAGGAGTCAAATTCGTGGCGTGAAAGGGCGTGATTTTGAAGCCGATCAAGCAATCTGTAAATAATGTCAGTAGCCGCATTTACAATGGCCACGAGGAGGTCCACAATGTTTTGAAAAACGGCAGCATTCCGTTGAATTTGGAAGATGCGTTTTTGAAAATGCGAGTCCGTGATCTCCTTGATCATGTATTGAATGCGCAAATTTTCCAATTCGGTCTGCGGTTGAGATTTGGTTCGAAAGTTGGGGATATCGTGTAATCGAACGTGAACCAATGATTCGCAAAATTTGATACATCTGCGCAAAACTTCGGAAGGAATGGCTGCGGGATGAAGTTGTAATGATGCCGACAATTGGTGAATAATTCGCCAGTCAATTTCTCTGCCGCATTGGATGTCGGCGGGGTCTCTTGCCATTTCTCCACGACTGCGTTTCCATTCCAGGTAGTGCGGGTTGTGTCCATTTTGTTCAATTTTGCCCGTTTTCCAAGACCACAATTGTTTGCATGACACGCAAAACATTTGATCGCATCCCTCGGTTTTGTGGATGTAAGTTCCGCATCCGGGGCAAGGTTTGGTATCCGCGCGAAGCAGTTGAACGGTTTGAACGGTTTCCGGATTGCACACGTGTGCCTCGATTTCCTCGGTCGTTTTGCCCTTGACTTCGTGGCATTTTGCGCATGAAAATTTGTTGCAAACGCCGCATTTCCAGGCCGACGAAACGAATCCGCGACATTCCGGGTCGCAGCATTTGTGTTGAAACGCGCTAGCGGCTTCGCTTTCAGGCAACCCACCACCGTTTTGTAAAATGCGGTAATCGGCCAGCATGAGTGTCTTGCGGTCTTTCAGTTCTTTGATTTGTGCGTCGATGTCATCTATTTCCCTTTTGTATCGTCCAAGGAGAACGCGTCGTTCCACGGCGGGTTGGGTCGCTGGCAGCATTGCAACTTGTTGCTGGTAAAGGATTTTGCTGGCGTGTTGACGAAGATCTCCCTTGATAAATGCCTCCGTAAAATGTTCTCTGAGAAAGGCATTCGACCATTCCGTATTGCAGTTCATGCATTTTGGACGACTCACTCCCTCGCTCGTCAAAAACGTCTTGTAGCATGTCTGACACGCCTCATGATCGCAGGCCAAACACGTAATTGGTTTGCGAAGAACTTCTGTAAAAGGGTTAGTGCAAATTGAACAATCCCATTCGATTGCCCCAAAGATATTTCTTTGCTTGTTCGATCCAGTAGCAGATAAAGCCATTCTTGTTTTCTCTTCTTCTTGTCTATTCTCCAATTACAAAAATAAATAGCAATCAAATTTTTTCCAATTGGATTTTTTAATTTTGATTTGAAATATTTACAGATTTTTTTAATAGAGAAAACCGGTAGGGGGGTTCCGCCCCCCGGCGACGGTTAAAGAAAAATGCCAGTATATCCACCCATACCGGACACGATTCTGAGAACATTGTAGTTGGTTTAACAAAAAATTTAATTGATTTTTTTTAAATTTTGTGTTATTTTTTAATAGAGAAAATCGGTTATACATGAATACCGCCTTCGGCAAGTCCATTTAAAATTTCTGCAGGCATAGTTGTTTCAACAGCTCTTCCAAGTAAATATTGTGAAACAAGTGGATTTGAAGCCGGAATATGTTTTAATTTGTTTTCGTTTTTTAATACGTAATATTCTTGATTTCGAAACAATTTACCATATTTCACGTTATGTTTGTCTAAGATTGGTTTATATTTCAACAAGTTTAACATAAAATCGGGAGTATCGCCATCATCTCCTAACCATTGCACTTTTCCGCGTAAGGCAAGAAAGCAACTATATGGTTGTTCTCCAGCGTTGATATATAAAATATCACCAACGTTAACACCTTGTTTTATTGCATTATATTGATTGACCAGTTTAAAATAATTTTTATCTTTATAATTAAGATTCTTATTCATAGTTCCTTCATCAACACCCTGAATAATTGTATCATTTTCTATTTCAATAAATTTCGCTTGATTGCAATCATCCGATGTTCTACAATCAAGATCGACGCGTTTAGCGGCAGCAGCAGCCTTTTTGCATTTGGAAAGTTTCGCATCCCATTTGCATTCGGCATTTGCTTTACAATCTACATCGGATTTTAAAGCGGAACAACGCCCACCACCACGGCGAGATCGACGACGAAGAGCTCTCAATTTTCTTGAAATTGCGACCATATTTTTATATATGTATATAGGATAAATAAATTTGGCAAGGGGTGGGGTGGGGTCCCCCCGACGACGGTCAAAGAAAAATGCCAGTATATCCACCCATACCTGACACGATACTGCGAACAGTGTATTTGGTGTCGTTTTAATTGCTGGATATTGATTTGAGATTTGATAAAAATTCATTTTTTTTCCTATTTTTTTCGTTTTTTTTTAGTTCTTCTTCTTGCAATTTTTGCAAAGCTTTTTTCTCTTTCATTTCTTCTTTCATTAATTTATTGTCATTTTGTTTTTGTAATTTTTCTTCTCTGAGTTTTTCTTTTTTTTCTTTATTTTGCAAAGCTTTTAATTTCTTTTCGCAATAAACTGGTTGTCGTTCGATGATGACACCTTCTAAATGTTGTGTTTTAGAATGTGTTGCTTTAAAAGTCCCTTGTATCAATGCATATAAAGATGTAATGGAAATATTTAATTTTTCGCATAATTCCTTTTGATTATCAAATATAAATTCAGTATATGTATTATTTTCTTCGGTAGGAATTTTAAGAATATATCTTACAAATTTCATTATTATATTTTATTAATATAATTTTATTTTTAAAGTTAAAAAATAAAATTAATTTTTATGCTTAAACCCAAAAAATTTATAATTATAAAAAATTACATTATTTATGTTTAAATACAAAAAATATAACTTAAAAATAATTTTCAGATTAAATACAAAAATATTTTTGTTTATACTATATATATGGAAAACGAACCAAAAATGTCATTTTAATTGCTGGATTTTATTTCTTTTCCTATTTTTTTTCCATAACTTAAGTAAATAAAATACACTTAAATAATTCCTACATAAAGTTTTAAGGGGGTATAATATATAACAATATGGCTGAAGATAATACACATAAGACACCAAAAGAAGGACGGATTGTTTATGGTAGGACTAACGAGGGATATGATGTGCATAAAAAAAGAATCACTATGCGTGGTTGGAAAAAGAATTACGGTTATAATATTCCGTTGGAATATTTCGAGGAGTTTAAAACCAATAAAGCAGCTTATTTGAAAACATTAACGCTTGATAAAACGCTACTTAATATGTTATGGAAACAATATGATACTAAAAATAATGTTGAAGGAAAAACAGTTGATATTGTTCAATCTGAGAAGAATGTGGAGAAGACTGATATTGTTCAATCTGAGAAGAATGTGGAGAAGATTGATATGGATATGTTGTTAGAATACTATGTAAAAGAGAAGTATAAGAATGATAGAGTGGTTGTATTGATGTCAAAATAAAAACTGGCGGATATATAGGGAAATATTTCTTAATGTTTTTTTTATTTAGATAAATAAAATGTTTTTATTTTATTTACTTAAATAAATATTTTGAATAATATATATATAACAAAATGCTCACACTTACAGAACACCCTAACATCTGTGTATATACTATTTATACACACCCACACGTCAGAAAGGAAGACCGTCAACGTCTCTATAACTATGCTGCCATTTGTAAAAAGAATAATAGTGTATCAGTCAGTTATGATATGAACCTACATAATCAAACGAAATATGGTCGTTTATATAACAAGAGTGATATGATGGTTGCTAGTTATATGTCTAATAGAGTTCGTTCCACATTATTTTGTGATTCCGATTATGATTGTGATATAGTTAATTGTCATCCCGTTATACTTGAACAGTTATATATGAAAACGGTCGGTGATAGAGCCGACATTCCAAATCTCCATAAATATGTAAATAATCGCGATGACGTTATAAACGATATATGGATTAGTGATGATGCTATACAGCGATATAACACTGAAAATAACAAAGTAAAAACAAAACGAGACATAGTAAAAACATTATTTACATTAACAATGTATGGTGGTTCTGAAAAGACTTGGATGAAAACGTATGGATTTCAAAAAAAAGATTACAAACTTAATATTTTTTATAAAAATTTTACATTTGAATTGAAAAATACGATGTCTACTATTTTAAATTGTCCTAAATATTCTCAATTTAAACGTGATCTTACTCAACATAATCGCGAACAAAAGAAGCGTATTGAAACAACCGATGCTCAGATTATGAGTGTATTATTACAAGATGAAGAACGCAAATGTGTTGAAACTGCAATGAATGTTTTTATAGAAGATGGACGATTACAACCCACTGCTTATATATATGATGGATTTCATATTTCTTCAAACGATCATAAACGTAATGATGAATTATATCTGCCTATTATTCAAGAATTATTCAGAAAATGTGAAACTGCTATTGAAAAAGAGCACAATTATAAATTGACTTTTGTAATTAAAGACTTCTGTCAGCCATTGGAACCATATACACCTAATCCATTAGAAAAGTCATATTTTCGTTTTGCGAATGCTTGTGATACTCAAACATATTCTGAATTATTTCGTATTGTTTTAGATGGAAAGGTCATTTTAAATTGGAATGATTGGTTTATATTTGAAAATGGAGTATGGAAACCAACAAATGAACGACAGATAGAGCATATGTGTAGAGACCTTGTTTATAACTATGTTGAAAAAATGACGGATACTACTAATAAATTGGGTAAATCCGTTCTTAAATTTGCCGGAACTCGTAGTAATATGATTGCTGCTATTAAGACTGCTTCTACCTATTTCTCACGAACTGAAATCAAATGGGATGATAAACCACATTTATTGAATGCTCGGAATGGCACATATAATTTGGATACACACGAATTACAGCCCCATAATCCTGAAGACTATTTAACATTACAAGTTCCAATGGATATAGATGTTTCACTGTTAAATTCGGATACTTATAATTCTACTGCTGAATTATTTGATGATTGGTTAAGTAAGAAAAATGATAATAACTCACGTGATAAAACTAATTATTTTCTTAATTTATTATCTTATTGCTTACATGGTAATAATTCATTTCAAAAAGCATTGGTTTTAATCGGTAAATTGTCTCGAAATGGTAAATCATCATTCATTGATTTATTAGCAAATGCTCTTGGTGATTATTGTTATATGTCATTTCCATTTGCTCATTTTACGGAATATGATAAAAATGCCGATGCTCCTAAACCTCAACTATTGAAAATTAAAGGAGTTCGATTTGTAGGTTGCAGTGAATGTGAAACGGGGAATGATGTGAAAATAATGAACAAGCCTTTTAAAGAGCTTACTGGAAAAGACACGTTGAGTGGTCGTGATTTATATGGTGGTAAGAATCAAGTTGTTGTGTTTAAACCTCAAGCAACATTAATTATGGTAACGAACGATACTTTAAATTTTCAAAAGAAAGAACAGGCTATATTTAATCGGTTATGTCATATTGATTTTCCCAATTGGTATGGAAATTCTACAATGACTGGGTGGAATATTGATTCGGATGTATGTAAATCAATGATTCCTACTTTTTCTGATAAAATGCGTAGTAAAGAAACAATTCAAAACTTTTTACATACATTATTATTTTTAAGAAAATCATTACCACAACATTATCAAGATATAACTGTTCCACAATCTGTTAAGAACTTTGAAAAGGAGGAAATGGATGTTATTGATAATGTTCGAAGTTGGTGTAATGATTATTTAGTAAGTGATCTATCGGACTTTTGTAAAGAGAAAGATATGTCTTTGATGAATCAATTTGGTGATAAGTTAGATGGAAAACAACGTATGATACCCTTGGATTATCTATATTCGCTTTATAAGAAGGATGTTAATCAAGGGTGTGTTAATGAATATGATTTTATGAAGAGAATATCAATAATATATAATGACATATATAATAGTAGTAATAGAACCAAAATATTTGGAGGTAAAAAGAGATATTTACCGTATATAAGATATATTAGTATTGATGATATAAATCTATAAAATATAAGGGACCAGGGGGACCAGCATTTTCTGAAACTTTGATAAAATAAAAAAAAAGGTCGGACCCCCATTATCAATTTAATTTTTTAAGGTATTTTCAGAAATCACTGGTCCCCCTGGTCCCTCAATTAATATTGAATATAATAGTATTATATTCAGTGTTATAGTGATATTTATCGAGGGAGAGTCATTGGAGTTCACGAAACGGGCTTTATTATGAATATGGAATTTATAGAAGACACGGATGATGAATAAAGGATTGTGTTCCCCTGTTCCCCTATTTTACAAACTATTCCCATGAAAAGAGAAAATTAAAAAAACTTTTAAAATAGGGGAACAAAGGGGAACAAAGAAAAAATTGATGCATAAAGTTATCAAAAATAGTTTTATATTTTTGATAATTTTACATAAAAAGCAGTGGATCATATCAAAAAAACATAAAAAATCAAACTGCTACTTTGTCATCTCTTGCACTTTTCCTCTTTTATCCAAGAAATTGATAGAAAAACAAAAGGTAGCAAATTTACGATTTTAGAAATAATATTTCTAATAGATAAAATCCAATATCGTAATTTTGCTACCTTTTTTGATAAACGTGTAAAACCCAAAAAAATGTCTGGGTAGTCGTTTTATACGGGACACGTTATTCATCATAAAACAGCTGTATAGTTTCAACAGTTTTATTTATTGCATTATCGGGATGTATCCAATACTTGATTTGGTCTTTTAAAGCATTTAATCGATCATTCCATTCATCTTTTTTTGATTTTTTTACAACGCAAATCCCTTTTTTGTTTTGTCCCCAACATGAAGTGATTGTTGTTTTGTTTAAAATATATTCATCGGGATTAAATCGAATAAATATAATTGGTCGATGATCCACATCACGAGATAGTTCCATAATACGTTTATTTTCACAACTGCAATCATAATTAATGTGTTGATTTTCATCGATTTCAATAATTATGATTTGAAACCCCATATCTAAAAACAAATCGGGTCTTCTTTTGGAGCAACCACCCGAAATAAGTTTGTCGGCAATCCAAGACAAATCAGAAAAAGTGTTTTTTACAAATTCAACAACCGCATATTCTTTGGTTTTGTAATTCCTTGAAACAGGTTTGTCTGGAAATAAGTTTATATAGCAATATTGACAATAACCATCATATTTGTCTTTTACAGATGTAAAACACCAACTACTTTTACAAATTTTATTTCTAACATTAACCATTCCATCTAATTTATGAGTGGCACAATACAATGGTTTTTTACCTTCGATATTATAATAAGGTATAATCTTACACCCAGCATGAACACACGCCCCATGTGTAACATCAACCATTCCATCAAATTTATGTTTCGCACAATATAATGGTTTTGTTTCACCTTCGATATTGTAATTGTAATAAGGTCGAACATTACATTCAGCATGAATACACCGTTTACTAATAACATTAACCATTCCATCTAATTTATGTTTAACACAATATAATGGTTTTTTTGTTCCTTCATAATTATAACAAGGCATAATCTTACATCCTTCATGAATACACAAATTTGTATTTCTAACATCAACCATTCCATCTAATTTATGAATGGCGCAATATAATGGTTTTTCACCTTCGATATTATAAGAAGGTATAATCTTACATCCTTCATGAATACATGGTTTAATTTTAACATTAACCATTCCATCTAATTTATGTTTAGTGCAATACAATGGTGTTGTTTCACCTTTGATATTATAATTTGGTTGAACATTACATCCTTCATGAATACATGTTTTATTAAATACTTTAATCATTCCATCTAATTTATGAGTGGCACAATACAATGGTTTTTTTGTTCCTTCATAATTATAACAAGGTAGAATCTTACATCCTTCATGTATACACAGTTTACTAATAACATTAACCATTCGATCTAATTTATGTTTTGCACAATATAATGGTTTTATTTCACCTTCGATATTATAATTTGGTAGAACCTTACATCCTTCATGGATACATGTTTTATTAACTACATTAACCATACTATCTAATTTATGAGTGGCACAATACAATGGTTTTTTTGTTCCTTCACTATTAAAAACGGGTAAAATCTTACATCCT
>JACCED012027950.1_pt1 | contig 11842 bp, 16 predicted proteins | sample 7455021 | NCBI WGS metagenome assembly JACCED01 (sample SAMN15323456, study PRJNA562643) | freshwater metagenome | isolation source: river surface water | place: USA:Blue River Watershed | collected 2017-08-19
CCTTCAGGTGTCGGGCGTTCAGGCACAGGTGCGGGTGCCGGGCAAAATTCAGATCCTGAACCTGTACCCGAACCCGAACACCTGAACCTGGCTCCCGACGGCCGAGACCCGAGACCTGAAAATGTTTTGCCTCTCACTTTTGCACTTTTGCACGCGGTTCCGCCGCAGTTGCACCTTTGCACTGCCATTTACTTGTGCCCCCAGCCAACCATCCGGTCTCCGATCCCCCTTGAGTTAATCCCTGCCCGCCACCCGTCACCCGGAATCACCCCCGATACTCGATACTCCATACTCAATACTCCGATCTGACGGCTGCGGCTTCGCCGCCGCCGTCAGATCAATCCCGCTTCTTCGGCTATCGAATCGATCTTGTGTTCCAGGAGGTCCGTCTTGGCCTGCAGCTCCGCGACCTGCTGCAGCAGTTCGGCGTTCTGGTCGACGAGCTGCTGGAGGAGGGCGAGGATCTGTTCGTTGGAATGGTTAGTGTTCACGTTCGTGATGCATGTGGCGTGCGGAGCAGTCATCCCGACGCCGGCACGCTGGCGAAGGAAAGGCGCGGATTTATCCCGGGAGGGAAGGGGAGCGGGCCGGAGGCCGATTTCTTTAAGCGCGAAGACTCCCTGGGGTCAGCCTAGGCTGATCCGGCATGGATAGTGTATTCGCATTCTTAAGGACACGCCCCCGACTCTGCCTCCCCCTCCTCCCGTGTCAAGGGCGGGACGGCACCACGCGCTGTCCTGGTTGCCTCTCTGCCGTTCCCAACCGCCAACCGCTAACGGCCAAACCCTCGCGGCTCCGGCCCAAGCCTTCTCTGGTCTGCCGAGCCTCCGGGTCTCTCGTTTGCGTATCGTGCCCTCCGGCCCTCGTGTCCTCGAGTCGCGCCCTCATGCCCTATGGTTGTAATATAAAATTCATCTAAAAGATACCACTTGCCGCCCCCCGCATGGCGTCCACAGTCCGTCCTCATGAACCCCGCCCGTCTGCTCACGGCCATAGTCGGCCTTGTTTTCCTCACCGGCTGCGCCTCGATCACCCGTGGCAGCAAGGAAGTCTTCGTAGTCGACTCCGTCCCGCAGGATGCGGATGTCCGGCTGTCGACCGGCATGGTCGGCAAGACCCCGGCCAGCTTCCAGGTCCCGCGCAGCGACACCCTTACCGTCTTCATCAGCAAGCCCGGCTACAAAGACCGGACCATCATCGTGGCGGCAGAGATCGGCGGCGGAGGAGGCGCGGCGATGGCCGGCAACGTCTTCGTCGGCGGGATCATCGGCGCGGGTATCGATGCCGGCACGGGCGCCATGTATGAGCACAAGCCTAACCCCCTGCTGGTGACGCTCGAGAAGGTCGACGCCGCCGCCCCCGCCGCGAAGCCCTGAGCGGGTTCGGTGACTCGGTCGTCATCCGGAGGAGCGGCTCAGGCCGCGCCTATTAAATTAAAATCTTAATATAAATTTACGGTTGCCAGATGCGCGGCGGGGGCCTTATTCGGAGCCGCTATGAAACATACCCCTGCGATCCTCCTCCTCACCCTCGTCGCTGCCTCGGCTTCCGCCGCGGTCGACGTCGGCAACGAACTCAACTACGACCGTGTCGGCGTCGGCTACGAATCCAATGACCTGCTCAAGTCCTTCGTCGTCTCCGGCGAAGCCAAGCTCGGCGAGTACGTCCTCGTGGGCGGCAGCTATTCCGACGTCTCCGGCAAGGGAGACAACGACGGTTACGACGGCAACATCGTGCGCTTCGGTCTCGGCGCCGTCTTCACCGCCGGCCCTGGTGACCTGATCTTCCGCGCCTCTTACGGCCAGGGGAACATCGCCACCAATGACTTCGACAGCGCCGGCGTCGCCGACGAGAGCTCCTTCGGCCTTTCCTATCGCGCCGCCCTCGGCGCCGGCTTCGAAGGCGAACTGGGCTACGCTCGCGTGCGCACCCGCATGGCTGGTTATGACGGCTTCGGTGGTGCCGCGGGTATCCTCAACGACAACGTCTTCAGGGTCACGCTCCGCCATAACTTCACCAGCAACTTCGATGTCCGCGTGACCTACCTCTTCCAGGACGACTTCATCGGTGGAGACACCTTCGGCGTCTCGGCCGGCTATAGCTTCTAAGCCGTTCGGATAGCTTCTAGCACCAGAGCCCGGCCGTAAGGCCGGGCTCTTTCCGTTTCTGAGGCAGGGGCAGCCCCTTATTCTGCCCTGGTTGCCCCGGGTAGGGATGACCGGCCCGGTCATCCGCGGGCGCGCGGGCCGCACGCCCCTACCTCCGAATGCCTCGGGTAGGGACGGCTCTCCGAGCCGTCCTAGTTTTCCACGGCCGCCGCATGGTGGCCGCAGGGTAGGGGCGTGACTACGTCGCGCCGTCCTGACCTCGTGCCCCCGGCTCATCGCTGCCCGCGGGCGCGGACGCTTACGGCAGGCGTAGTTCGTCCGCCGCCTGATGGACGAGGATGATACGCTCCGTGGTATGTGGGTACTCAGAGAAGAAACGGCCGATGGCGATCCAGGCTTCGTCGCGGACGGAATTCCACTGCGCAGCCACCGCGTTGATATCCAGCCGGGAGCCCATCTCGGAGCCGCCGGCCAGCACGGAAATACTCCGGTGAGCATCGGACCGATTACCTGCGCACCAAAGGCCGCAACGGTCGGCCGAACGTTCCTGGCAGCGGCGGTACCACGCGTAGAGAGGATAGATCAGGAGTTCGGAGATGCGGGGGACGACGCCTCCCCAGAAGCTCACGTGGCCCATCGCGACGTGACCGCACTCATGGCCGACCAGGAATTTCAGGTCATCCATCTTCCCCTTGCGCAGGAGGGTGTCGACCGCCCCGCTGTTGAGGATGACGAAGCCGCGTCCAGCGAGGCGGGTCGCGAAGGCGTTGAAAGTGCTATCTTGCACGACGTAGGGCTTGGCGTCGGTTAGGCCTAGCTTACCCTTGGATTCCTCGACGACGGCGTGCAGTTCAGGCCAGGATTGCGGGGAGACTAATACCGCGCTGCCTTTGATCATGGCGGCGGTCAGGAAGGAGAGCACCCAGCCGATGAGCAATAGGACTAAGATCAGGAAGCCGATGCCGGTGCAGAGGAGTCCGACGGTGCCCGCGATGCCGAGGATCAGGCATAGAATCTTAGCGGTACCCTCACTGCGGTCTCGTAGGTTATCGATCGGATTGGCGTAAGAGGGGATGGGGATCGCAGGCGGGGGGTTCATGCTGAGGCACTCTCTTTCTCCGGAAGAGCCTCCTCAAGACTTTCTTTAGATAGGCGCGGTGCGGCCTGTGACGTTTTTTGCCATGTCTGGCGTGCTTGTCTGTATGGCTGGGCTGATTCGTGCGACGCTTTCGTGTCCGATCGAAGGTGCTCCGGGCTTGTCAGCGCATGAAATATCACAATAAACCGTGCGCCCCATGAATTACGCGATCCTTATTCTGGCGCTCGGCCTTGCGCCCGTATTGCCGTTGGTGGCTACCTTCTACTTCTGGTTCACGCGTTGGAAGTATCGCAAGCAGCCCGTGGCCTCGGGCCTGAAAGGCCGGGAGGCCGCCTTGCGGCTGCTTTCGGAAAACGGGCTCACCGACATACCCGTGGATTCCGCCAACGAACTGGTCGGCGACCACTTCGACCCGAAGGGTCGCAAGATCGCGCTTTCCGGGGACGTCTTCGATCAGTCCTCACCCTTCGCGCTCGCCGTCGCCGCCCACGAGGTCGGCCATGCCCTGCAGCAGAAGGAGGGCTACCGTTGGTTTGGCTGGTGGATGGCCGTCGCTCCGTACGTCCACCTGATCACCTTCGTCTTTCAGATGATCGTCATGGGCCTGGCCCTCTTTTTCCCGCCGATCCTCTTCCTCTTGGTGATTTCCTATTCCCTGCTGTTCCTGATGTCTATTCTGACGCTGCCCGTGGAATACGACGCATCTCGTCGGGCGATGGTTGAGCTCAATCGCTCGGGGCTCATTCAGAACGATGAGGAGCGCTCGGCCGTCCGCAACGTGCTCGTCGCTGCTGGCCTGACCTATGTCGCCAAAGCGCTCCAGGACTTGCTCCTCGCCGTCTACTACGCCCTCAAAGTCTTCCGCCGCTGATCCTATGTCCACCCTTGCCCACGTTCCCGCGCCTTCGGTCGAGCCGCAGCCGGCTCCCGCGCCTGCCGCCAAGCCCGGCGTGTTCCTGCCTTGGCTTGTCGTGATGTTAGTCCTGGGAATCTCCTTGGCCCAGCATGTCATCATGGATCCGATCTCCGAGGCCATCGAGCAGATCGACATCCTGAAGGGTTTGGTCACCGATGTGTTCCCGGCGGCCCTCCAAGGGCTGGTCGGGGAGTTTCTCTCCTGGACCATGGCCCTCGGTATCCAGACGCCCTATGGCTCGGTAGCCGGGTTCATCATGACGGGCGTGGTCATCATCGCGGTCATCCGCCCTTTCCTTGCTTCGTTCATCGGCGCGCTGCTCGGACATCCGCTGCTCTTCCTCACCGGTGGTACGGACCAAGGTTGGCGTTACACCTGGCGGGCCTTCGCGTTCAATCGCATCGCGGTGGAGCTCGCCTCCGTGGCCTGCTTCTTGGGTATTGGCTACTCGCCGTTGGCGGTTGCCTGGAAAATCTCGGCGCTCCTGATCCTCATTCCCGGCATCCGCCTCATCGGTATGGGCGCCTTGCTCGCGCAGCTGGCGCGCGGCCAGGGACTAGGCTTCTTCCGGACCTTCTTCCTGCTCGGCCCATTTTTCGCCCTCTTCGCCGTCATCTCGATGGTCCTGAGCGTCGTCTCCGTCATCTGGGTCGGCCTTTGGTGCATCGCCAAAGTCGGCTGACTTGGGGACGTTTTGGCCATCGCCGCCTTCGCGCACTGGCTCTGGTTCGCCGCCATCTTCGCCTCCGCTGTCTCTCAGGCAGGGACAGCACCACGTACTGTCCTAGTTCTTCACGGCCGCCGCACGGTGGCCGCAAGACAGGGGCGTGACTACGTCACGCCCTTCGCGGTTCCGCAGCGCAGGTAGGGCTGCTTCGCCGAAGCGTCTGGGGTTCGCCGGTTGCAAAATGGAAGGGCTATTATCAGCGCCAGTTGCTTGGGCTGTTTTGTGTGACACAAGATTAGCCCATATTTGGAGGGGCATGGGACATCCTTCCAGATTCGTGCGACAGGCTGAGGCCTAGCACCGGAACAGCCATGTGAGCTGATCCCCTTGCATGTGTGCGGCGACGGGCAAAATGAAACACGCCATGTATAACTCCCTCCTCACGAACGAATGCGCTGTCGACCCCGACTACGACGAGTGCGACCACGACAAGCTCTGCGATTCGGACGACGACTTGTCCGACCCAGCGCAACCGAGTAACCCCCAAGCATAGAAAGGAGTAACACATCTCCAACCAAGGCAACGGCGGCAACTACCCGAGCACCACCGGCAATCCGTCCAGCGTCGGCCTCGGTAACGGCCCTCGCAAGTAAGCGAGGACTTGATCGCAAAACTTCAGGGGGCCACGCAGTGGCCCCCTGTTTTGTTTCTGCAATGATCAGATGCCGTGGGACCAGCGGATAGCGGAGTGGCCTGCCCGCCAGCCGTATTTCTTGTCCGTCGGCCACTTGAAGTCGGCGATTTCTCCGCTGAGTACGGCTGTTAGTTCGCAGGCGACCGGCTCGGCTTCGTTTTTAATCACTTTTACTTTCCGGGCCTTAAGGTCGCCAGGCTGACAGCCCGCAAAGATCAAATCTCTCAACGTACTTCCGTGGAGTTGCAGTCCCGTGAGTTCGCACAAGTAGAATTCGGATCGTCCAAGGGTGGCATCTTGGAGCGAAGCTTCGGCTAGGTCGCATTCAACAAAGCCGGCCCCCTCGATGGTCGCTTCATCGAAAATGGCGCCCTTGAAGAGGGTTTTCTTCGCGCTGACGCCGGATAGGTCGATGCCGATCCCACGCGCCTGCGTGAAGTCGGCGGCGCTGATATCGGCGTCCTTGAAGCACGCCCCTTTGAGCAAGGCCGCGGTTAGGTCGGCCGATTTCAACTGGGCCCCAGCTAGATTCGCCTGCATTAGGGAGGCTCGTTTGAATGATGATGTTTTTAGCGCCGACCCCGCAAGATTGGTCTTATTCAACTTCGCGTCGTCAAAACAGCAGTAGAGCATCGTCGCGCCCGTGAGGTTTGCGCCGTTGAAATCGCAGCCCGTGAAGTCGCAGCGGTAGAAGCGTGCGAACGACAGATCCACCCGGCTGAAAGACAGTCCGCTGAAAGTAGCTCCTTCGAAGCGAGCTTGGCCGGGAGATTTGCTGCGCAGGTTGAGGGGCAGTTGCAGCCACTGATGGTGTAGCGCGATGATTTCCTCGGCGTCTTTCTGTTTCATGGGGTGAATGCTAGATACGCATCTCGGGCGCTTGGTCAATCTACCCGGATGCCTCTGTTTCTCACCCCGCCAGTTCGGCGAAGTCGGTGAGGTTGCCGAGCGGGGTGATGGCTTCGGCTTGGGCGACGAGCGTACGGATACGCAGGGTTTTGAGGAAGCCGAGGTAGTAGGCGTCCTTGGGCGCTTGGGAGAAGGCGAGGAGCTGGTGCTCCTGGCTGAGCTTCAGGCCGCGGTCGACCTTGAAGCGCTCCGGCTAAAAGTAGTTGTATTCGAAGAGCTGGGCGATGCCCTTGCGGGCCTGCGCCCGGAAGTTGCCGCCTTCATTGCTCTTAACTTCGATCAGCAGGGAGCGACATTGGTCCGCATGTACGGCTAAGAGGTCGATGTGGTTGTTCTTGAAGCACTCGTAGCCGCGATCGCTCAGCTTGCGGAAGAGCAGGGAGAGGATGTCCGCATGGGCGGTCTCGGCGCATTGGAGTTTTCGGAGGTCGACCTGGCGGTGGCCGAGCGCGGGGTCAGGCCGCACCATGGCTTGAGGCGTAAGTAAAAAGCGCCCTAAGGACTCGAATCTGGTTACGCTGGCATGAGGTTTCGGCCTGCGACCGGTTAGTTTCAGTTCAGTGCTTAAACCTGAGTTGAGGCAGATTTAGTGCCCTGACGTCTTCCACCTTTTCCCGGCTATTGGGCCAAGGTCCGGTGGCGATACCTGGAATCCTTGGCTTTATCCATCGAATCCGTGTTGCCTGATATTCATTCTATATTACTTAAGACAAATGCCGAAATGGGCTAAGGCAATAATCTACCCCCTGTTGATGCTTCTCACTGCGGCAACGGCATGTGCCCAGTTCAGGCCGATCAAGGAGGTTCACACGGAGAGCCTCTCCGTAATATTGAATAAGCTTGGGTACTCTCCTTGGGTTTTAGTCGGGAAAACCAGAGACAAGACGACCGCCCATGCCGATTTGCTAGAATATCAACGGGCGCGCGTACGGTCGCTCCAAAAGACGAATCTGGAGTTGCAACGGCAAGGCGCCTCTTGCGATGAATCTAAAGCTCAGCAGGCTTACGGTCTGGATTCGGCGCAAGAAGCGGCGAGCGCCATGGGGCTGGGTTCTCTGGCGATGGCGGGCGCCGATGAGCGGTCGTTCATGAGAGAGATGATCGCCATCCATCGAGAACTCAGGCAGGAGTATGCGAGGTATGACATGTTGAAGCAGGATTTATCCGATAAGCAGGCCGCAGAGGCGGCGCGCGAAGAAAGGGCCAGGATTGCGGCAACAAAGCTTACGACCTCGGGGCGGCCACCTGCTTCACATTCTTCCCGGCCTCCCGCGGACTCATTCGCTGCGGAGGATGAAGGAGGGCTGGATGATTCGACAATTTTCCTCATTGCTTTCGCCGCCACAGGAATCTGGTTTTTTGCCTTCAGCCCGGACCATAGTGGTTTCTTCATGCGGTGGCTTCAAGGCGCTTGGGTGACCGTCTTATGGATGGTAGTCCTTGGCTATCTTAACGGCGGGCCGCGGGGTGCCGCCGGCATGCTTGGCATCTCTACGCTGAGCGGTCCGGCCATGGGTTTCATCTTCGCATGTTTCTCCTATCAGGCGGGTTACGGGGCGAAGGACACTCCCGCGCGAGGCAGGGGCGGTCGAAAAAGCGCGGGAGAAGCCGGGCACGATTTCGGGTACGATGTCGGAACGAACCTCGCGGCCGCCATTTTCGCTTACCTGAAGATCTTCGGCATTCCTGCCGCCATTGGTTTACTATACTACTTTAACAAGAGTTAAGCCTGACCGGCTGAAGACGGTGTCAGGCCGTACCAAGGTATGAGGCCACTCAGTCAACGGGGTCAGTCATAATGCTCGGGGATGTCGACGTCAGCCCAGGTGCCGACGTAACCCTCGCCGCCATCATTGCCATAGCTGACGATCAGCGAGCCGGGCTCGCCGCGGCAGTTGAAATCCCAGTAACAGCTGAAGCGCTCGCCTTCGTAGTAGTAAGTTTGGCCGCCGGTGCCCCATGCCTTGCCCGCCTGGATCTTCGCCCAATTGCGCGGTCCGATGGTGAGGCTGTGCAGCTCGTAACCCCATTCGACGGCCAGGGTGACGGACTTGAGCTTACCTTGCTTGCCCGCTGGCTTCGCGCCGACCGGCCGTCTGGGTTGCCTGCTTTCGCCGAAACTGCCGGTACGTGGATCCATGCCCCTAGGCTGTCGGACCGAAGGCCGGTGTAGACATTCTAATAGAAGCATATTGCCAACGTAGATGCGTCGGACAGGATGCTCTCATTGAAAATACCCCTAAAGTCACCTACTGGGCCTGCTGGTGGAAAGCCACCTGGGTCCTGTTCCTCATCGGTTGCGCGCTGGGCTTCCTCAGCGGCGGGGGCGGCGGCCTAGGTTATGCGATTGGCGCGGGGCTCATCCTTGCCCCGCTCAAGGGTCTCTTCTGGGGCTGGATCTACTGGCTGATCAAGAAGTAGCCTGATGATTCCGATTCCCGCCGGGTGCGCTCGCTTCCTTTGCTACGGTTGGATCATCACGGGCGTGTGCTTCGTGCTAGGCATGCATAAGGGCGGCGAAGACTTATTCGGCGCCGGCCTGATGGCCATCGGCCTCGGCGTCCTCGGGCTCTACGTCACCCGCCCGCGCAAAGAATGACATGACTGACCTCTCTGACGAACTGGCCGCACTCGTAGTTAAGATCTATCCGACGCAGCTGAGGCGAGAGGCTGATGAGGGCGGCGGGGTGAGGCTTAGCTTCATCACGAACAACCGGCTGTATCTGCTGACGGTGCAGACGGAAGATTCCCCGACGGAATTCACGCTCTCGGCGGGCACGGAGAATCCTTACCTGGAGGCTACCCCCGCCGTCATGCAGGCCTTTGTCCGGGAGATGCGTAAGCGCTTCCCGTCGGCTAATTTCGGTCCGCAGGGATCCCATGGCGCCGACTTCGGCGCCTCCGCCGCTGGCCGGAAGATCGGCGGCCGTCCGCTCGAAGCCGAATTCCTCCGCTGCAAGCAGGTGATCGACCTCTGCCTGGACGGTCAGTCGAAGGTGATCTCCGATCTGTGATCCGCGCGGCGAAGCCGCGACGGGGCACGTTGACACGGGGACACGTGGGCAAGGGTAGGGCGTGGTTCTCCGAGCCCGCCGCTGTATTGGGAGGAGGGCGGACAGCTCGGAGAGCCGTCCTTACCTTATGGTTCTCATCCCTCCGGCAGAAGGCATCGTCCCCGTGTCACCGTTACTCGTGCCCACTTGTCCCCGCGCGGCTTCGCCGCGCTCCTACCTGGTGACTGCCGGGGCGAGGGTCTGCATCCGGACTTCCATCTTGGGGCTCTTGGGCAGGCGCTCTCGGCAATGGGTCACGATCTGGTCGATGTTCCGCGAGGCTTCGCGGAAGAAGCTGGCGATGTCTCGGACCATGGTTTCGTCCTTATGCGCCAGGGAGGCCAAGGCATCCAGGTGATGGCGCAGGCCGAGGGCATGCTGTTTGACGGCTTCGGCGTGCGTCAGGGGGCGGCCGAAGCTGAGGTTGATGCGCTGCCGGCTGGCCGAGGCGTAGGCGCTGATGATGGCGAGGGTCAGGGTCTCGTCGCGACCGGACTCGATCTTGGAGACCGCCGCCTGGGTGACGCCTAAGCGTTTGGCGACGTCCGCCTGCGTGAGCTTGGAACGCCGGCGGAGCCGCGTGAGGCCGTCGGTGACGCAGGTGTCCTGCTCCATCTGGGCGTAGGCTTGCCGGACCTTATCCCCGAGCCCTTCTCCTTTGATGAGTTCTTCGACGGAGGCATAGGTCTGCCGGGACGGCTTGGACGGAAGTCGGTGGCGAGGCGTGCTCATGGCAGGTCGGGAGGTTCGAGGTTGCGGACGAAATCAAGGGCGCACCGGAGGTCGGCGGCTTGGGAATTTTTATTCCCTACAGTTATAATGTGCAAGACCCGATTCTCCTCCGCCGGGAAGACGTAGAGCCTGGTCTCCTGAAGCTTCGTGCGGCTCGGCCCTTTCTGGTCGAGCGCCCAGATCCCCGCCGGCTCGTGATGCAGGAAGCCAGCGTGGGCCGCACGGCAGTGTGGTACGCTGTTGAGCTGCTCCAGCAGCCGAGCCAGGTTGCGCAAGACGGCCGCGAGTTCGGCTGGCCGTTTCTTGTCGTAGTACCGCTTGGCTCGCTCGAAGTCCGGCGCGATCTGCATCCTCCACATGAGCCCAGACGTGGCGCTCACAGGAGCCAAGGCGACCGCACAACGACGAGCTGGGGAATCATCGTCATGCGTGGCTGAGGGGTTGTCACACGGGGACACTATGATAGGGGGCACGTTGACACGGGGACACGTGGGCAAGGGAATCTAAACGAGGGCAAGAGGGCATGAGATACGAGAGTATCGAGTATGGAGTATTGAGTATGGGGGCACGGCCGACGCATGGGGGCCGTGAGGTAGGGGCGTGGGCGGACGCGTCGCCGACGCGTCCCTACCTAAATGCAGCTAGGTCAGCACGCAGTGCTGACCCTACCTCGCGCGGCGGAGTCGCGAGAGGGCGCGAGGGCGGCGCTTGCCGGGGAAGGCCGGTTCGTGGAACGGGTTGGAAGATGGCTCGTCTCGGCGCGGTTCGGGGGATAAGACGACCCTATGTTCCGTCCCCCTCGACTGCTTTGTTTCTTGCTCAATGCGCTCGTCGTCGGGTGCGTCGCCGTCCATGCCGGCGCGCCGCTACCTGAGGCCTTGCGCCAGGCCGCCGACCGACGTCAGGCGGAACTCCAGGCCGAGCGCAGCGCCGAAGTCGTCGCCCGCGAACTGAAGGCGGGAGGCAAGAACCTGCGCTGGCTGGAAAAGGAGTTCAACCTCGCGCCCGCCGGCCAACGCAGCCTGTGGATCTCGATGCATGGCGGCGGCGGTGCTCCTGCCGCGGTCAATGAACAGCAATGGCAGAACCAGATCCGTCTCTACGCGCCTCCCGAAGGGATCGTGGTCGCGCCGCGCGCCCCGACCGATACCTGGAACCTCTGGCACCAGCCGCACATCGACCGGCTCTTCGATCGCCTGATCCAGGATTTCATCGCCGTGCGGGGCGTGCATCCGGACAAAGTCTACTTGCTCGGTTATTCCGCCGGCGGCGACGGCGTCTGGCAGCTTGCTCCGCGTATCCCCGATCGCTTCGCCGCCGCCGCGATGATGGCCGGGCATACCAACGGCGTGAACACGCTGGGAGTCCGCAATCTCCCGTTCGCGATGTTCATCGGAGGCGAGGACGCCGCCTATGGCCGGAACAAGGTCGTCGCGGAAAAGATCGCGGAGTTCGGCCGCCTGCGTCGCGAGGATCCGACCGGGTACGAGCATCTCGGCCGGGTGTATCCGGGTCTGCCGCATTGGATGGATCACAAAGACGCCGAGGCGCTGCCGTGGATGGCGAAGTTCGTCCGAGATCCGTGGCCGCGCAAGATCGTCTGGGTCCAGACGGGCGTCACCCACGACCGTTTCTATTGGTTGGAGCTGCCCCCCGGCTTCGCG
>JACCED012440938.1_pt1 | contig 11839 bp, 12 predicted proteins | sample 7455021 | NCBI WGS metagenome assembly JACCED01 (sample SAMN15323456, study PRJNA562643) | freshwater metagenome | isolation source: river surface water | place: USA:Blue River Watershed | collected 2017-08-19
TAATTCAATTAAATTAAAAATGTTATTAAAAAATAGTGTTATTATAAATTATAAATGAAAAATTATTATATAAGAGAAAAAAAAGGATCTAATTTTATATATACAAATGCTAATGGAAAACCAATTAAAGATAAAAAAGTATTAGAACAAATTAAACATATTTATATTGCTCCAGCTTATCGTGATGTTAAAATTTATTTAAAAAGTGATTTATTAGCAACTGGTGTTGATGAAGCTGGTCGTACTCAATATATTTATTCTTCTAAATTTAAAATGAAACGTGAAGAAAAGAAATATTGTCAACTAATGAAAATTAGTTCTAAAATTCAAGAATTAAATAATCATATTGAACGTGATTTAGATTCAAGAGTATATACGAAAGAAAAATTATGCGCATTAGTTGTGCGAATTATGAATGTTTGTAATTTCCGTGGTGGAAATAAATCAAATGAAAAATTATATAAACATCATGGTATTACTACTCTTCATAAAAAACATATTGAATTTGGTTCAGGTAGTGCTATTATTGATTTTATAGGAAAAAAAGGTGTTCAAAATGTATGTGAAATCAAGAATCCTGAAATGATTCGTTTATTAAAAGATTTATATAAACGTTCTACGAAAAGTGACCCTTATTTATTTCATATTAAAAACGAAGCTAAGGAAGAATTATCTGTTAATTTAAGTGATGTTAATGAATATTTAGCACCATATGATATTACATCTAAAGATTTAAGAACTTGGAATGCTAATATTATATTTTTAAAAAATTTATATAAAGTCGTACATTTATATCCATTAATGGTAAAGAAATTAAAAGAAAGTAATCGTAGTAGTGAAAAAAAACTATTAACAATACGAAAGAAAATTATAAAAAGTGCGATTGAAAAAACAGCTCACGCATTACATAATACACCGTCTATTTGTAAATCCAGTTATTTACTTAAATCAATGATATCTAATTTTGAAACATATGGTCATCATTTAAATAATTTAGAAAAAGAAAAGTTTAGTGAAAGAAATGTAAATTATGGTTATGAAAAATACTTTACATCTATCTTAAAAGACCATGGTAATTACCAAAAAATTAAATGCAGTAAATGTGCTAAATCTTAAAAGTAGCAAATGTGCTAAATCTTAATTTTAGAATTTATTTTAACTTATTTTTTTTATAATATATTTTAGTAAAAATTAAATATTTTTACTATTTTTTAGATGTAGTAATAAATCAATCATTTCATCAGTTTCTTGATTATGTAATTCCTTAATTTCTTTCATAAAAGTATTATTATGTAAATGTACTAAATTACACTTTATAGCACATAATTTTTCAAGAGCATTTTTATCATTTAAAAAATAAGGATTCGCATAAATAATTTCATTTACATTATATAAATTCATATTATTAAAAAATCGTTTATCATATTTATGTCTTGGAGTTATATTTACAAAACCATAATTATTTAAGTTTCGTACAAATGAAGTATAATCATTTAATCTATATTTAATTTGAACAATTTTTTTAAATAATTCAAAGTTTTTAATAATAAAACCACCTTTATCATAAAATGTTACAATATTACGATTTTCTACATCATTACAAATAAAATATAGTATTGATATATAATTATTTATATGTAGATTATTTTTTTCATCTTCATTATTAACATCAATATATAATTCATCTATTTTTCTTTTTTTATTTTCTGAAATTCTTTTAGAATGTCGTTTTTCCATTTTTTTAAATAATATTAAATAATAAATTATATTATATTATTTTATTTGTATACTTTCTTTTATATACTTTTATAAAAATCATTTTTTTTATATAAAAATAATTAACGTAAATAAAATTATAAAAAAATGATTTTTATAATTAGAAGAAGTATTTAATATGGATCATGAACATATAAATATTATTTTTATCATGGAAAATCAAGAACCAACTACAATAAAAGTAAGCAATCAAATGAAAGCACAAGCATTACTTTCAATGTTAAAGAAAAATTGTGTTGAAAAACAAAATGTAAATTCTTTTCAAACAAAAGAAATTGTTATTATGATACCATCTTCTCCAAAAAAAGAATTTTATGCTTCACCTGCTTTTCAATGTCCTCCTGAAGCACATATGCTTCCAATGCCTCCTGATGATTTTCTAGTATAAAATATACTTTTATTTATTATAATTTTATGATTCTTTTTATTTTTTTATTAAACAATTTTTATTTTGTTTTTTTTATTAAACAATTTTTATTTTGTTTTTTTAATATCTAATCGGAATCGGTCTCGTCCTCGAACTTCATCGCAATCACGATTTCGTTCAGTTCGTCGTGACGTGATACAAATGACGGTCCCTTCGCCTTCTTCAGCGAGTTACTTCCGTTTCGCTTCTTTCGAAGACGTTCAGTATCCATGATTGACTTACATAGCCGCACTCCACATACCTTACAAACGCCACCGTAAGGTCGCTTCATAATGTAGCTGGGAACAGCTTCTGACTCATCAACATCCTTCTTCCAATGTTCGTGTACCTTGTACATGTTCCGCATTACCGACTTACCGTTACGGTACGTCGTACGCTCAATGTGAGACTTACCAATGTACTTGGTAAGGTCCTCGATAGGAGTGTCAAAAGCAGATTCGTTCATGTTGAAAAGAATGGATTATCAAGTATAAACTTTAAATACTTAAATAATATAAAAGATGGTTAAATATTTGAATTGGTAAATTTTTTTATAATACAAGATACGTATCTATTTATTAAAATTATTTAAATAATAATTTTATTTTTGTTTACGTTTCTTTTTAGGATTCATAATCATATTATTATGAACAATATTTGTAATATTATCATTCATAAAACTATTATGTAAAGAAATAAGTTTATTACATTTTAATTCTAATAAATCTTCATTTATTACATCATAAAAATAAATAATACCATTATTATTAATTCTATAAATAGAATCAAATACTTTACTTTCTTCTTCTGTTAAATCATATGATTTAACTTCTTTATTATTCATATATTCATCAATATGTTTAATAATATTATTTTGATATACTAAATGAATACAACAACAACCATTTATACACCAACGTTTAGATAATCCATTTAATTTTAGATTTTTAAACTGTTCATAAATAAGTAATTTTCCATAAATTGAATATCCATAATAATCCCCAGTAATTTTACCATCTTTATAGTAAGCTACTGATTTTATAGCTCCATTTTGAAAATATGTTGTACATTTACCTTCTAATTTATTATTTAAATAATTCGCATTCATAAATAAAGGACCATTAGCATAATATACTAAAAAATCGCATTGTCTTTGATTATTTTTATCAAGATAATAATATAAAATAGTTCCATATTTTAACTTTTTTCTTTGATATTGAAGTTCTTCTAATTGAAAATTAGAATTAAAAAATAAAATGGGTTCAGTTTGAACCGCATTTTCAACTTCATTATATTTAAGTTCAAATATATTTTTTTTAAAATAGGTTTTTTGTTCATTTGTTATATTTATTCCAGGTAATATAGAAGAAAAAGTAAAATCACTCATTTTTAATAAAAATAATATATATTTATATATTTATTTTTATAATTAAAATATATTATATTTTATAAAAATCATTTTTTTATAAAAATTTATAAAAAAATGATTTTTATTTACGTTAATTAAAAATAAGTTAAAATAAGTTAAAATAAGTTAAAATGAGTAATTCACCATTTATTTATAATGGAATATTAAATATTCAAACTATTCACGAAAAATATATCAATATCGAATCATTATTAGCAACACATTTTGAAGATCATGATTTTGAATTATGCGCACATCCATATATACGACCTTATAATAAAAGTGGTATAATAGAAAAAAATAAGCTATTTTTTTCAATACCATTTGATAATTATTGTTCAATTGAATTATTTGAAAAAGAGTGTATTAAATTATTACATTTAATTGAACATTTAGGAGAATTAAAAATTAAAAATGGATATATAAATGCTATTCAAATATTTAGAATTGAAGACCCAATTCAATATAAGTATATTATAAAAATAAAAGAAAATGAAAAATTGGCTTTAAGTAAGGTTATATATGATAGAAATATTTATAATAAAATGAAGAATTTTTTAAAAAATTCAACTGTTGAAAATTTAGATTTTTTGAATTCATTGAAATAATATTATTCAATCCATTTTTTAATCATGATTCCGTTTTCATCATATTTATACGATATATAAGTACTATCTTTTTTAGTACGAATAAATGATAATTTACCATTTTCATAAAAACATTCAATATTACTTTCTTCTCCTTTTCCATTATATACAGTTGAAATACGTTTTATTCTATTTACATAAACATTTCGTACTTTATCTTTACTTTTTTTTACACGCGGAATTACTAATTCCTCATTTCCATTATATATTTCAAATACAATTTCATCGTCCATCATATACTTTTCATATAATATTGTATTTGAAGGCATATATTGAATAAAATGTTTACAATGTACATTTACATACTTTGTAATTCGTGGATTATTATTATTTTCATTTACGTTACGAATAATAGGTAATCTTCTACTATTTTCAAAAAAAGGTTTCATATTTTCTATTTGAAAAACATTTTTAAATGAATGAAATTTAGATTTCACTCCAATAATCCGATTTTTTTGAATCATATTTATTGTATTTTCAATATAATCATTATTATGTTTACGTTTATTTGGAAATTCCATTTTTTTTATAAAAAAGAATATATTTTTATGATTTTATATTCTTAAATAAATCAATTTTTATAAAAAAAATTGATTTATTATTTTTCATAAATTATATTCTATCACAGATAAAAACATATTATTCTACTCTAAGATTATATTTTAAAGATGTCATTTAGTTGTCAACCTACTGATTTACGTACTCTTTTTAGTTCTGGTGCTACACCTGTAGCAGCATCTTCTACTGTACCTGTATTTGGTTTTACTGCTACGCCTGTAGCAGCATCTACTAATCTACCGATCTTTAGTTTTGGTAGTATTCCTGCATTTGGTGCTACACCTGTAGCAACAGCATCGAGTGGAGCTTCTCCATTTGGTATGACATCCAGTACTACTCCTGCGTTTAGTTTTAGTACTAAAACGAATAACAAGAGTCCATTTTCAGGTACTTTTGGTTCTAAAAGTTCGGATATTATGATGTTACAACTAGAAAACAAACATATGCGTTCGGAAATTAGTGTTCTGAAACTTAGACTTTCAAATATTGAAAAGAGTCAGCAACAAATGATGATTACTCAGAAAAATGATCGTAAAAAGAGAAGAACCGAGTAAAAATAAAAAATAAATATTATTAAAAAAAAATAAATATTATTAAAAAATTAAATATTATTAAAAAAAATAAATATTATTAAAAAATTAAATATTATTAAAAAAAATAAATATTATTAAAAAATTATAAAAAATGATTTAAATATAAGAAGAAAAATATATTAAAAGTATATGAAATATGAGTGAAATTCAACCACGCAAAAAAGTTAAAAAAATGGATTCTAATTCAACTTTTGTGTCACCAAAAAAGGAGACATCTTCAGAATTTAATCCAAAAAATCTTATATTTTTTGATTTAGAAACGAATGGTACTCGTCCATTTTATAAATCAGCAATTATGCAAATTTCATTTAAATCTTTAGATGAATCGATTAATGAAAATATTTTTGTATTTCCATATGACAATATTATTGGAGCAACAGAAATTCACGGTATTGATGAAGAGGTATTAAGTAAAAAGAACGCAATTCATTCAGAATTAATGCTTAAAAATTTAATTTCTCAATTTTCAGATATATCACAAACATATTATTTTGTAGCATATAATAATTTTGGATTTGACCAAAATGTATTAGAAATTCATTTTAAATATCATAATTTAGTTGTTCCAAATAATTGGATATTTATGGATATATTACCATATTTACAAGAACATTATCAAGCAATTCGAAAAAATGGTGGATATAAATTAAGTAATGTATATGATATTATGTGTAAAAAAGAGGGTGAATTAATCAATTTTCATAGAGCAGATAGTGATGTATATTGTTTATGTGAAATTTATAAAAAACTCAATTTAAATAAAAATAAAATGAGTCCATATATGAGGGGAGGATATACAAATAATGAAATTAAAAAAGCTCCAATTAGTTCAATCATGGGGTATGCTCCATTTTTTGGATTTGAACGAAAAGGAATTCATACTATTCACGATTTAATAGAAGAATATAAAAAAATGGAATATAATAATGATTTATTTAAATTATATTTAAAACAAAAAATAGGCATTTATAGTGAAATGTATTTAAACAAAATTTCAGAACAAATGATTGTACTAAATGAACTTTGTAATATATAAATTTTATACTATATCGTAAATCAATTTTATTTATAATAAAAAAATGATTTTTTTATTATATTAGATTTATGAATAATAATTATAACATAAATCATATTTTATTTAAAAATGTTTTGGTATAATACTCTTTATTGTACTTATAGAAATAATAGTGATGAAGTTAAAAATAATGCTATTGCTTATGGTAATAGTTCTTATATACGAATCGATACTGAAAATTCCAATTACGTAAATAAATTTTATATAAATGGATATGATATTTATGGTGAAAAACATATTCAGCGTACTGAATATGCGTATGGTTTTAAAAATGAGGTTGATATGTATAAATATACAAATATACATAATATATCTTATATACCACGTATGATAAGCTATAGTGATTCAAAAGTAACTATTACACTTGAATACCTAAAAAATTATATTACAATTCGTAAATATTTTGAACTTCGAAAGAAGCTTTCTGAATGCTTATCAACATCTGATGATGGATTTAGTAGTAGAAATAATTATGACGCTTTTTTTAAAGCTCTTATGAAACTACTAAATTCTATGGAAAAAGATAAGTTTGTACACAATAATCTTACATTAGATAATATTATGATTCATCCTGAAAATATGGATTTAAAAGTAGTAAATCTTAAAGATTCATATATTTTTAATCCTCAACTTCACAAAGATCATACTATATTTAATTATGCTAAAAATGATTTACTTTATACTATCTATAAAGTAATTCATCCTCAAGAAAAAGATATTTTTATGAAGTATTTCAAATATAGAAATCCACATTATTATACAAATAATAATAGTAAAGTTGGCGATTTTTATCGTATTGGTATCTTACAACTTTTTGATGAACAATTTGAACAAATTATGCTTATTGAAGATGATGAAATTCAAATATTTCTAAAAAATATTGCATTTTATCATCTTTATGTAAAACTTGTTTCAAGAAATATTGATTAAATATTATTTATTATTTATTTATTATTTTTTATAGATAAAAAATAAAGATATTATAATTACATATAGTGAAAATATGACTTTTACAAATCCTGTTAAAAATACATTATTATAAATAAGATCATTTAATTCTTTTTTTGTAATTTCTAATTCTTTTTTATATGGATTTCCATATTTTTCGTTTTCAATTTCTTTTTTTAGATTTTTTATATCTTTTTCATAATCTTCCATTTCAATTATATTTTCTTCTAATGTTTCATTTAACTCGTCATTTACTTCATTCAATATTTTTATTTCTTTATCTTTGGTTTCTAACTCTTCTTTTAACATATATACAAAAAGTAACATTTTGTAAAAAGCTAACTTTTGTTCTTTACTTTTCATAATATGAATATGTTCATTTTCATTGATTGATTTTTCAATATATTTATCACTTAATAATACTGGAATTTTATATAATTCTTGTAAATCGCGACCATTTATTTCATAACTTTCATATAAATCATTTAATAAAAAATGTAAATTCTTTTTATTTTCTTCAATTTGTTCTTTTTGATTTAATAGTTTACCAAGTTCAACTAACGCATTTTGAGTTGCCATTTTACTTTCATATTCAACTTCATGAGCACTTTTGTAAGTAGTATATATTTTATTTTCATTATTATTTTCTTCATCAAGTGATTCAAATAATATTTTATTATTTTTTTCTTTTTCATCCATTTTAATATAAAAAATAAATATAAAGATAATTTATATAAAATATATAATAACTTCTTTATATCAAAAAAATATGAATAAATTAAAAAATTTTATATATTTATATATAAAATTTAAAAATAAAATATCAAAAGATACAAATAAATGTGTATTAAAAGATGAAAATAAATGTGTATCAAAAGATGAAAATAAATGTGTATCAAAAGATGAAAATAAATGTATATCAAAAGATACAAATAAATGTATATCAAAAGATACAAATAAATGTGTATCAAAAGATGAAAATAAAAACGGGATTATAAAATATTGTATACATGATGCTTATCAAAAAGTAATTAAATTACCTTTTTATAAAAATCCAATATTTGTATATTCAGATTTTCAAAATAGTAATATTCAAAAAATTAAAATTGAAATAAATAATTATAGATATTTTATATTAAATATAACTTACAAAAAAGATGCATATTTATATGATACTTCAAGTGAAGAAGATAGTGAAAGTGAAGAAAATATATATCATGTTAAAAGAATATTAGATATGAATGATGAAAAAATATTAAAAAAAAATATATTATCAGCGTATGAATTAAAAAAATATGAATATATGAAAAAGTCTCAAAAATATTTATATTATAGCATTCATATTGGATTTTATATACTTTATTTATATTATTTTATAAATATTATTTTAGGAATTAGTATTGATATTAAAAATATATGTATGATTCATTTTTTTCATTTATCTTCTGAAATATTGATATTACATTTATTATAAATATCAAAATGGAATCATACATATATAATATTAAAAATAATTATAATAAAAAATGATTTATTATAAAATAAATATTCAAAAAAAAAATGATCTATGTTTATACTTTAATCTTTTTAACTGTTGATTTTTTAACTTTGATTTTAATACCACCTTTTATCTCTTCTACTTCATTTTTTTTACTTTTTGTTTTACTTTCTTGAATTTCTTCTTCTTCTACATTACGTTCTTCAATAGCCATATTTTCTAACTCATTTTCTTCTTTTTCAACATTTTCAATATGAATATTTCCAAGATTAAGTTCACCTTCATTCATATTTCTTTCATTTACTTTACCATAATTATTATTTCCTTTATTATTGCTATTGTTAACAACCGTAACTTCAGATGATTTACTAATATTTACATTTAGTTTATGCTCTTTGTTCTTTTCAATACCAAAACCAAAATCGAAAGCTTGATCATCAATATCTTCAAACTTCTCATTTTCAACATATGTTGTATTGTAAGCATTATCAACATCTTCAACTGTTGTTTCACCGATATCCATATCCATCATAAGTGAATAATTGTTTTGTTCAATTTCAGCTAATTTATCTTCATCCATTAGTATATCAAAGCACGTTGTACCTGCTGAACAGAATTGTGCCATTGCAATATTTGCTGAAACACCCTTCATATTATCACGTTCCGCAAATAGACCTGCTTTAACGACTGTATTAAGCACTTCTTCGAAACAAGCTTTCGAAAATGGTGAAATATCATTGCTTCTATTTAAACCGTGTCTATCAATTTGCATAAGTTTACCACGATAAGTCATAATATCAACCATAATTTTAACGTGTCTTGGAACTGTTTTACCTTCATATACTTCCATAAACTCGTGATAAAGAAGTGAACGAGCAGCTTCAATACCAAAGATTTCATAGAATTCAACAATATCATTTGTTATAGTACGAGTAGCATCAACACCTTCTTGAGCTAATATATCAAGCATATTACTACCACCTGTTACAAGAATCCATTCTTTGGTATCTTTTACAGTACCATTATTTTCAATTTTAACAATATTTACTTCATCAGGGTCAACAGATTCAATATTTTTAATACCACGAAGTTTAAGGTCAACAAGTGATTTTTCAAAATCTTTCATGAGTTCGTAATATTCACTCTTTCCATCATTCTTAATACGAATTCTCATTACAACATCACTTGAATTATCATCACTAAAAATACATTCAATATCTTCATCATTATAACTACTTTCTTTAATAATCTCTTGTACTTCGTGTACACTAATCTTACGATTCATCATTGCTTCTTTGTCAAATACTAAACGAAGAGTCCAAGGAGAAAAACAATTTACATTCTTTTCTTCCATTCCAAAGATTGAAACAAAATCTTTGTAACTCTTCATAAATTCACGGTCTTCATCATCATCGTTTAATGTATTTTCTCCATTATAAATGATTTCAGTACGTGTTAATAAATCACGCAGTTTTGTATATGTAATTTTAGCAAGTGCTTTACGAGCATTTTCTTTTGAATTACTATATTCATTTGTTAAATATACGTGCATGGTTTGTTGTTTCAGTTTCTTTGTGATTTGAATAATTTCACGAAGACGAGGTAAACCACGAGTAATCGATGAACCTGATGCTGAACCAGCAGTGTGGAAAGCGTTCATTGTAAGTTGTGTTGAAGATTCACCAAGAGTTTGAGCAGCAATTACACCAACCATTTCACCCGGTTGTACAAATGAATCAATGATTTTATGACGCATTGTTTCAATTAAATAATCAAACATCAGTTTGTTCATACGATACTCCTTAATAATACGTTTAGAAGCCATAAATGATTTAAATAGTATTTGCTGTACAATAACACTATTTGCTTTTTCAGGCATATATTTAAGTACTGAATCCATCATTCCTTTGTATTTTTCAATTACATATAATGGCGAAATATCACTTAATTGATATGGTTGAATATTGAATTTTACCAAATTACTTTGAATCATACGATAAAGATTTACGGGTGTATAACAACTTGCATCACTAATCAGTTTCGCATTCTTAAAGAATACATTTCTCAGTAAATCACGATTATTCATCATATCCTTAAACTCTTTATTTAAGATCTCCATATATTGAGGATTGGACATCAGTTCATCAACAGCATCTTTCGTCATAAAAGTTTCCCAATAAGTACGTTCTTCCATCATATTTTGTTCAAATTCATATGTAGATTTCATCTTTTCATCATTATATTCAAACATCTTAATTGGCATATGCTCAATTTTTGTAGGGTCATAATTATCATCACCATATGAGAATTGAACAATGCTATTTGTAGCATTTCTTACAGTAAAGTCATAAGCAATCTTCAAATCTTCAGTTGCTTTAATATATTTACGAGATGTATAACCTGAATCAGCTGTAGTAATTGATTTCGAAATGTTTGAAAGACGACCCGACATTGCAGCAAAAAATACTTCGCCGGGACTTAAACCTTTACCAAAACTATTACGACAGAAACCACGTGAATCAGGTGAAATATCATAACGATGGAAATGAGGAAGTGTACGGTTTGTAAAACCATATGGAATACGTCCACCTTGGAAATCTTGTTGACCACAGCAACCAATAATTTGTTGGAAGTTTACATCTTTACCTTGTGCTCCTGAATATACTTCTTTGAAGAAAGAGTTACCTTTAATCATATCACTCGCATTATCATAAATATGTTTCTTAATTTCTTCACCTGCTTTGTTTACAATACGTACAACGTCCATTTCAAGCTTTTGTGCTTTGTAAATATCATCTAAATCATTCATATATAAACCTTGTTGAGCTTTTTGAATAAGTTCGTGTGCTTCTTTAATATGGTCTTTTACAATATTTCGCACAATTTTATGATCATCATTTGAAATTAAACAATCACGGAATGAAATTGAA
>JACCED012127037.1_pt1 | contig 11837 bp, 9 predicted proteins | sample 7455021 | NCBI WGS metagenome assembly JACCED01 (sample SAMN15323456, study PRJNA562643) | freshwater metagenome | isolation source: river surface water | place: USA:Blue River Watershed | collected 2017-08-19
ATCAACGGTCCTTCGGGTTCAGGGAAGACGACTCTCATCAACGCACTCATTCGAGTACACCCTTTAAGTGAAGGACGAATCTTCCTCGAAACCAACAAAGGAACCTTCCGTCTCGATCAAATTGATACTGAGTACTGGTTGAATCAAATCTCTTGGATTCCGCAGGATCCGCATTTTGCCTCTGGCACCATCGAAGAGAATCTCAAGTTGATCAAGCCGCGAGCTAATCGTCAACGACTTACCGAAGTCTTGGAAGCTGCAAACCTGAAGATCGATGACCTACCAGCGGGGTTGCAAACAAAGATCGATGACCGGCAAGCAGGACTCTCCCTTGGTCAAGTGAGACGATTGGCCCTTGCGCGCGCGATTTTGAAGGATGCGCCCATAGTCATCTGTGATGAACCGACCGCCTCACTCGATCCAGAGAACGAACTCTTCATCCAACGCACACTCAAAGACATGTCTCGTGAAGGTAAATTGGTCATTGCCATTACCCACGATCCAGAACTTGTTGCTATGGCTGATCGAAAGATCACTTTTGATGGCTCGAGAATTGAGCCGGTTCGAATCTTGGAGGCAGCGCAATGAGCCGCAGGAGTCTGGTTAGAGAGGAGAGCAGATCCCTCCTTTTTCGCTTGATTTACGCTGCATTTCTTGGGGGTCTCTCGCTCACCTCAGCCGTGGCACTGTTGGCATCGAGTGCTTGGTTGATTTCCATGGCTTCGACTATGCCACCGATTCTTCTTCTACAGGTTGTTATCGTAGGCGTGCGCTTCTTTGGAATTTCACGTGGAGTATTCCGCTATGCAGAACGCCTTCTTAGCCATGACACCATCCTTCGAATTCAAGCTCGTCTTCAATCCCTCGTCTATGAGCGCTTGGAAGCGAGACCACTGCACCTTCTATCGATCTCCCAAGGTAAGCTCTTAAGTCGGATCCTCCACGACGTCGAATATGTCCAAGATAAATGGATTCGGATCTGGATCCCATGGACCTCCTCCCTCATCGCAGGTGTCGCAGGATCGGGAATCATTTTCTGGCTCCACCCGATAGCTGGACTTACGACTCTTTCGCTTCTCATCATCTCGCTCTTTCTCGTTCCCCGACTCGCGACATTGTCTGCAAGGGAAGAGAGTGGCTCAATAGCAGATTCGGAAGTGAAACTGGCCGAACACGTGACGGCAGCCATCTCCGGACATATGGAAGCAAGGATGTTCGGCTACGCGCATAAATTCAGTGAAGATTTGAAGGCGACGGAAGAAGAACTATCGAAGCACGAGCGGAAGGCGCTCAAGGTTTCTGGCATCGCAAGTTCCGTCGTATATTTCATAATGGGACTTTCGATTCTCATCAATGCATTGCTCGCCATTCGTGCATTCGAAGCTGGGGAGTTAGCAGGGGTGAACATCGCAATCCTCACGCTCCTGCCACTTGCAATCTTTGATTCAATTGTCACATTGCCTTCCAGCTTTGCCTATAAGCCAAAGATGGATAGATCCGAAGATTTCCTCAATCAAGTTCTCGGTGAGGAAGAACGGGCTGTTGGAACTAAACGCCCTCAAGTGTTGTCCATAACTTTCAAGAACGCTCGCGCACAATGGAGCGAAGATTCGCTTCGCCATGCACCGATTAACCTCGAGATTTCACCGAAGAATTGGGTCAATGTTGAGGGGGAGAGTGGCATCGGAAAGAGTTCGCTCGCTCTGGCTTTGCTTGGACTGATCCCCTACGAAGGTTCGATCACCATAGGTGGTGAGGAAGTTCGAGATATCGATCCGAGTTCCATCTCTGAGAACTTCACTGTATCGCTACAAGGAGATCACATTTTTGCATCCTCAGTACGAGAAAACCTAAGAATCGGAAATCAAGAGGCCACAGATGATCATATGCGTGAGATCCTTGAAGGAGTTGGTTTGACGGAACTCTCTCGCGATCTCGATGCACTCCTAGGATCCTTTGGAAAGAATCTCTCGGGTGGAGAGCAACAAAGGCTCAAGATCGCCCGTGCTCTGCTCCGTGACACGCCTCTGTATATCTTCGATGAACCGACAGAGTTCTTGGACTCCGATAATCGACAGCTGATTGAGGAACTCCTCTTGGAGAAACTTGCAGAAAAGACAGTCATCGTCATTCAACATGTCACGCAGTTCACGAGGGAGGATTCTTTGAAGTTAGTCCTTGAGCCCGAACCATTCCAACTTCTAGCGCCAATTAAGACAATCTAGAGCCAAGCGAGATGAACCAATCAGGAAAGATCGAGATCGATCAAATTCCGTGGCGTTCAGAGCCAGATAACAATCTCAATTACAAGCAGTTGATCTCTGCTAAGGAGCACGGTCCCGATCTCAGCGTTACCTACATAGAGATTGACGGCGATCACCATGAACTACGAACTGAAGCGAGTTCACGGATTTATTTTCTCATCAAAGGCGACTTCAGATTCGTGATCAACGGCCAGGAGAGCTTTGATGCTACGACCGGGGATCTCATCTATATCAAACGTGGCGATCGCTATAGCTTCTCCGGTCATGGTCGCTACCTGGTCATCAACGGACCAGCATTCCAATCAGGCGATGACATTTATACGGATGGCATCGCTCGTTAAAAGCTCTAACCCATCGCTAGTCGAGCTTCACGCCTTGCACGTTGTTCAGCAGGGTCCGGTACTGGAACAGCTGAGATGAGGCGCTTGGTGTAATCCTCTTTTGGATGTTTGAGGATCTGATCACGTGGACCGACCTCAACGAGTCGACCTTGTTGAAGAACAGCAATGCGGTGCGACAGGATGTCGACGACAGCGAGGTCGTGAGTGATGAATAGACATGCAAACTTCAATTTGTCCTGAAGGTTCTGCAGTAGGTCAAGGAACCGAGCTTGAACAGAGACATCTAACGCTGAGGTTGGTTCGTCAGCGATGAGTAGATCCGGAGTCAACGCAAGCGCACGAGCAATTCCCACGCGTTGACGCTGACCGCCCGAGAGTTCGTGCGGGTATCGATTGCGATATGACCTTGGAAGTTCAACGCTATCGAGCAAATCCTCTACGCGGCGATCAAGTTCGGCACCCTTTGCATCACCCGAAAGGAAGAGTGGTTCGCCGATACTCTCGCCGATCGGAAGGCGTGGATTCAACGAGCTCGCGGGATCCTGGAAAACGATTCCGGTATTTCTCCGGATCTCACGCAGCTCCTTAGCAGTTGGCTTAGAGATATCGCGTCCGACAAGTTCTATTCGACCTTCAACGATTGGCAACAGGCCGATCGCGGCACGACCGATAGTCGTCTTACCGGAGCCGGATTCACCAACTAGTCCCACGATTTCGCCTGGGAAGATCTCGAGGCTGACATCTGTAACAGCGCGGAACGCTGGAATTCGACCATTCTTTGGATATTCGATTGAAACATGCTCGAGCTTGAGCACTGGTGGTAATCCCACAAGATCAGGTGAAAGGGAGCGGATAGCAGCCGATCCAAGTTTTGGTACAGAAGCAAGAAGTTGTTGCGTGTATGGATGCTGTGGTCGGTTGAAGATCTGATCTGAAGTTCCGTATTCGACGGTCTTTCCATCTTTCATAACCAAAATGTCGTCAGCCAGATCCGCAACGACCCCCATGTCATGGGTGATGAGAAGAATCGCTGAATTCAGTTTGTCGCGGAGGTTGCGCATCAAATCGAGAATTTCGGCCTGTACCGTCACGTCGAGAGCAGTTGTTGGTTCGTCCGCAACGAGCAACCCTGGGTCGCAAGCAAGCGATTGGGCAATCATCGCGCGTTGGCGTTGACCACCAGAGAGTTGATGTGGGTACTTGTCGAATGACTCTTCAGGATTTGGAATCTCAACCATCGTGATGAGTTCGATAGCTCGCTTCTTGGCTTCCTGTGGTCCCATATCGAAGTGGGTACGTAATGTCTCAACTATCTGGAATCCGATGGTGTAAACCGGATTGAGTGCAGTCATTGGCTCCTGGAAAATATAGGCGACTTCTCGACCACGAAACTTGCGTAGCAGCGTCTTCTTTGCGCCGACCATTTCCTGGCCTCTCACCTTCACGCTTCCGGTGACGCGCGCATTCGAAGCCAAAAGATCCATCAAACCCATTGCGGTAGTCGACTTTCCAGAGCCTGACTCACCAACGATTGCGAGTACTTTTCCTGCTTGTACCTCGAAATTCATATCGATGGCAGCTGGATACCAGATACCTTCGACCCAAAAGTCGACGCTGTAGTTCGATACTTGTAGGACTGGCTCGGTCATTTTCGCTCTCCTGCGATACTTGGCTTATGTACGAGGTCTTCCGTCCCAAAAGCAATTACATGTGGGCTGGGGTTTCGTTTGTTTTGATTCTTCTCTTCGCCACCAATAGCCTCATGGTCGTCACCAGTTTCATGCAAAGAACCATTGAATTGATCGTCTGCATCACTTTGGCTGTTTTCGCTTACATGATTTGGATTAGACCCAAACTCGTCCTTGGCAAAGATGCGATCGAAGTTATCAATCCAATGAGCAGAGTTGTGATTCCTTACAGTGAAGTGCGAGACCTCGAGACAAAATGGGCTCTCACAATCGTCCATAGTCGGGGCAAAACGAGAGTATGGGTCGCTCCCGCAAGCGGAAAGAGACGATGGATTGCTAGTCAAACCTTTGGTTGGTACGGACGAGGTGTTCCATTCTCTTCCCCATCGACTGGTCTTGATTCCGAGTCGATGAGTGCCAGCCTCGATAGTCTCAGTGGCCAAGCCGCTTACATGATTAGAGAACGGATGAAGAGACTTCACTAGTTGCTCTCTCCAGCGAGTTCTTTCGCGCGCCTACGGTCCTTGAATGAGACATGTCGACGTTGTCGAGGGTCGAAAGCATCACGCAATCCATCGCCGATGAAGTTGACGCAGAGTGCGATTGAAACGATCAATGCACCAGGCCACCAAAAGAGCCAAGGACTGATGCTAAAGGTGTCCTGATATTCACTGATAAGAAGACCGAGCGAGACATCAGGTGGTCGGACACCGAAACCGAGGAAGCTAAGGGCCGTCTCTGCAAGGATCGCACCAGACATCAACAGCGTGCCAGAGACGATGATGACACCAATCGCATTCGGCAGGATGTGCTTGAAGATGATGCGTCGATCAGATGCACCGGCAACTCTTGCCGCATCAACGAATTCACGCTCACGCAGCGTCAAAAACTCAGTTCGAACGAAACGTGCAAGACCCATCCAGGCGAAAAATCCTAAAAGTAAGGCGAGTGGGACAACTCCGAAGTTTCCGAATCTAAATCCGATCACGGATCCGATGATGATCGTTGGGGTCACCAAGAACATATCGGTAAGTCGCATAAGGACTGCATCGACCATGCCACCGAAATATCCGGCTATCGCACCAATGATCGTTCCAATCGTTACTCCCAGTAATCCAACGATCAACATCACGATGATCGATTGCTGTGCCCCGCGCATGACTAGCGCGAAATAGTCGGTTCCGATGATGTCTGTGCCAAAAGGATGATCTCCGATTTGAACACCATCGCCATCGAGGAAGCCGGGGATCAAATCAAGGGTGGGGCAACCCGTAACTCCACCATTGCAAGAACTTGCAATCGCACCTTCGGGATCAATGTCCGTAATCGAATAGGGCCACCAACCAGGGATGGAGATCCCACTCTCTTTGCCACCGATCTGCAATCCTGTTGCTGTGAAGACGAAGAGGATGATGAAGATCAATCCAAAGAGCGATCCCATAGCCGCTTTATGCTTAACGAAGCGTCGGAGGATGATCTGTCGTTGACTTAAGCCCGCCGTCTCTCTATTCGCGATCTCATTCTCGTTCTTCTCAGTGACCGGAAGAGAATCTTGATTCATATCACTCATCGCCATCTACTTCCTGATTCGAATTCTTGGATCGACTACACCATAAAGTAGATCTGCCACGAAGTTTGCCAAGACAGTCAATGTCGCAGTGATGATGAAGACGCCCATGAAGAGGTTGAGGTCGTAACTTCGGATCGCATCATTGAACAACTGACCCATGCCTTTCCAGGCAAAGACACCTTCGGTGATGATCGCGCCACCTAGAACGCCAGCAAAATCATTGACGAGAATCGTTGTGAGCGGGAGCATCGCGTTTCGCATTCCGTGACGAACAATCACAGTTCGCTCACTTAGACCCTTGGCCCTTGCGGTTCTGATGTAATCCATGTTGAGGACTTCAAGCAAGCTACCTCGTGAGAATCGAACGTAACCTGCAAAAGAGATCAAAGTCAGTGCGATTGTCGGAAGAATAAGGTGCATCGCAGTGTCTAGACCGGAGATCCAGAAGTTCTCTAGCTGATCCGAGGTAAGCAGGTCATTTGCCTGGCCCAATGTTGGGACTGGCCTTCCACCAACAGCATCGGAATTCAAGTAATCCGAGAACTCCCTCATGAACCTATCGATGACGATCGGGAAAGTCGCGATGAATGCAGTGAAGAAACCGATTCGGACGTAGACGCGTCGATCGATTCGACTGACGAAATAACCAATCGCCATTCCGACCATGATGGTCGTCGAGAAGACCATGAACACTGTGAAAACTGAAGCATCGGAAGTCATAAGTAACTGAAGCGGGTAATACAAAAGTGCGATCGCAACAGCAGTTCCGAATCCGGCGAGTCTTCCTTTTTTACTATCTAGACCTGAGATCAACTGGACCACGATTGCCGCGCTGCACAGCGCTAGGAAGGTGACACCGAAAATACCCAACGATGGTTCCAAGAACCATTGCGTCGTGCTGACGAAGGTCAGTATGGCCGCTGCGAAGACTGCGGCACCAAGAAGTACCGAGAAGAACCCAGATCTACTGCCACCCACAAAGCCTGCGATGACAAATCCAAAGATCAATGATGAGATCACAATGATTGCTGGTGGTATCTCGGGATTGCCTAAGAAGTCATTGAATCGAATCGCCATGAACTCCTTAAGGAGCACGGCAACCCAGAAGATCGGTAGTGAGAAGAGAAGGAATGAGACGAAAGTAATGACATAGTCAAAACGGCTGTACTGACGAATAGCAGTGATCATTCCGACGGTTACGCCGAAGATGATTGCCAGGAAAGTTGCGGTGATGACCAGCTTGATGGTTACGGGGATCGCCTGACCGAGCAACTCGATCACTGGGATACCGGAACGGCTCTGACCCATATCGAAATCGCCCCAAAGACCAGCGACGATGCCGCGAAGCCAAGAGAAGTAACGAATTGGTGGGGGTACATCTAGCTGTAGATCCCTGATCGTCTTCGCAATCAAGTAGTCCTTATTTATAGCCGTGCTCTCACCAAACTCAGAGAGCGGATCCGAGGCATAGGCCTGGAGGTTATAGGCCAAGAAGCTTGCGCCAAAGACGACTACAAGCATCATTCCGAGCCGCCGCGAAACGTAAGCTAGCAAAATATCACCCCGCCCGCGGATACTCCGCATAAGTCTTATGCATCATTGAGATGCGACGAGCAATGCAAATTCTAACACTTGAGAAAAAAGAAACTGGGATGCCCCGAAAGGCATCCCAGTTCCCTATCTATTACTGGGTACAGCTATTGCTTAGTAAGACCACTTGAAGAAGTTCCAAGTGATGTTTGCACCAATCGGTGCTGGATCGATGCCCTTGAGATCCTTGTTGTATGCAGCAATTGTTGGGTTTGCATACAAAGGAAGAGCCCAGTAGTTGCTCATGACGATCTTCTCTGCAGCCAAGCGCTTTGCAGTCACTTGCTTTGGAGTAAGGATGTCGCTTTGCAGACTGGTCAAGATGGCGTCGAGAGCTGAATCGTTCCAACCCCAGACGTTGTTTCCACCATCAGACTTGTAGATCTCGGTCGAGTTGGACTGGCTAATAGCAGTCAAACCGAAGCCGTACATCGTTACGTCGTACTTAGCGCTCTTGTTATCACCAGTACCGAAGAGGTCTGGGCTTGCGAAGGTCTCGACATCAAAGCCGGCCTTCTTAGCCTCTGCCTTTACGAGTGCTGCAAGTGCGTTACGCAAAGTTGTGTTTGCGTGGACGAACTTGATCTTCACCAATGGATTGTCTGCTGATGCAGCTGGGAAGTAAGTCTTCACGATTTCCAAGGCCTTCGCTGTGCGCTGTGCCTGGGTACCTTCGGTGAAGATGCCTACTCCGGAGCCCTTGGTGATGGTGTTGTACTCAGATGTTCCCTGGAATGCGAACTGTGAATCCAAAGTTGTCGCATCAGCCTTAACAGGCTTGATCAGAGTATCAACCATTTGCTGACGTGGGACAGCAAGCAAGAAGGCCTTACGAAGATCCTTCGCGCGCTTTCCGTTACCTGCGAATGGACCGGTATAGCTATCGGTCTCACCAGCAGCAGAGTCAACACGGAGGTCGAGGTGTGAATAGTTTCCACCAACCTTTGTAGAGACCTTGACATTTGGCAGAGCCTCGAGCGCTAGGCGGTCATTGGCTGTTGGAAGAGTGTTGTAATAGACGTCAATGTCACCATTACGCAGAGCCTGAACGGATGCGGTGTTGTCCTTGATGATCTTGATTACAACGGTCTTGATTGGGTTCTTCTTCGCCATTGCTGGGCCAGATGAATACTTGGCATTTCGAACCAAGGTCATTGAATCGCCGAAGGTGAACTTCGAGACGATGAATCCACCGTTGCTGATAAGAAGAAGTGGGTTGGTTGATGAGTCGACCTTGGTCACGTCATAACCGGTGCTCCAAATAGCACCCATCTTCTTCAAGCTAGCGGTGTTCTTGCTGGTGAATGCCTTGAGGAACTTCGCCTTTGCTGCTGCGTTTGCAGATGCTGACTGAAGACCCTTCTTGCCATCGGCCATAAGAGAAAGTGCGTGTACTGGAGCTGGTCCAGGTGCAAGCAACTCCCAGTCTGGAAGTGGCTTCGCGAACTTAACGGTCAAGCTCATCTTGTCTGCGCTGACCTTTGGAAGACCGACAACATTCTCGCTATAAGTACCGCCGTAGCTAACGCTGTCGAAAACTGGCTTCACGTTTGGATCAGATGGATCGCCCAAACCTGCATCCTTTGAATACTGTCCGGACGCAACAACGTGAGTAAGGAGAAGATCTACGGCATCGATAGGAGTGCCGTCAGACCATTGCTGACCCTTCTTCACGGTGTACTGGATCTGGAAATCCTTCGGCGCCTTCTTCACAATCTTCATTGTTCCGAAGTCGGTATTCATTACTAATTGCGCATCTGCGTTGTAGTAAGTGAATCCCATGCCAGTCAAGGAACCGACCACTGCGTTATAGGAAGTATTTCCATCGCTAGTACCGGAGTTCAATGAAGTGATGTCTGCTGATGAGAGCAGAGTCACAGTTGATTTGGTTGCAGCCTGTGCAGGAGCGATTGCACCTACAGTCAGGCCAGCGGCAACTAGCGCAGCTGATGCAAAAGCACCTACAACACGCAATGCCAGTCTTGCTTTCATACGCGTTTCTCCTTTTTGGTAAGACCCCGACCGGCTCCACTTTCTATAAACGAATGAGCGGTGTCTCAGATCAGGCCTGAAATAAGCCTAAAGCACTGAAAAATATTTCTCTACCCCTCGGTAGACACCGCAATGGCGCCCCTCGGAAGGTCACGAAAGAGTTATAAAAGGATTGAACTGACAGTCGAATTTAACGCTGAAAGTGCGCCCGGAGGGACTCGAACCCCCAACCCTCTGATCCGAAGTCAGATGCTCTATCCGTTGAGCTACGGGCGCAAACTCGAAATTACAACAAGGTGATTTACCAAGTTCTTCCGAGCAGGGTTAGAAGTCTAATACTTATTACTTGGCGACCACTACCCTTCCTGAGTATGGGGCTGAACCAAAAAAGACTAACGCTCGTTGGTTTCAGTGTGCACGCCTTCACAGCTCTTGGTGCAATTGCTGGATTGCTTTCTCTTGCAGCCATCATCGAAGGACGAATTCAAGAAGGCCTCATCTGGCTGATCGTCTGTCAGGTTCTAGATGGTTTTGATGGTCCTATCGCACGAAAGCTTGATGTTAAGACGCATGCTCCGCAGATCAATGGTCATACCTTGGATCTTGTTGTCGATTACGTCACTTGCGTCGTCGTCCCTGTCGTCTTGATGATCCAATTGAAGATGATCCTTGAAGGTTGGGAAATAACTATTGCAGGACTCATTCTCTTCACTAGTGCGCTCTGGTTTGCCCGAAGCGATCAAGAAACTGAGGACCACTGGTTTAATGGTTTTCCGGCATCCTGGAACCTGGTCATACCCTCATTCTTGATTCTCGATGTAAGTCATCGCTGGGCACTCATCATCTCGGTGATCATCTGCGTGGTGCAGCTAACTACTATCAAATTCCCTCACTTGGTCAAAGTAAGAACCTTGCGGCCGTTCACATTGACGCTCACCACGCTCTACTTCACGGCGATGACGGTTTTATCACTTGAGTTTCCAAATGGTCCAGAGGAACTCAAACCACTACTGATCATCGCGCCCGCATACGTCGTAGCGCTAGCAATCTGGCGAACCTTCTTCACAAAAAGTGAGGAAGATGAGAGCGCTGACGAACTAGTTTGACGGTGCTGAGGCCAAAACCACTCGATAAGTAGAGCTAGTTCCATTCGGTAACTGAACCGTGATGTTCACAGGATCTCCAGGCGAGTAGGAGCGAATTCGAACAATCGCATCTAATTGATTACTGATCTTGAAAGTATCTATCTTTGTGATGATCGAACCACTCGGAATTCCTGCCTTTAAAGCTGCCGAATCGCTGCCCGAAAAGCTTCCGATCTTTGCTCCATCTCCAGAATAAGTTGGATCAAAGACGATTCCTAGTAGTGGTCGCGTGGACTTACCAGTTTCAATCAGCTCATTGATGATTCGCTTGGCTTGTGAAATAGGAATTGAGAAACCAAGTCCGATAGATCCAGAGGCGCTTCCACTTCCAAGCGTTGCAATCGCTGAATTGACCCCGACCATCAAGCCTTGAGCATCAACAAGGGGGCCGCCTGAGTTGCCTGGATTGATCGCAGCATCCGTCTGTATCGCATCTATATATGACTCGGAGCCAGCTGATCCTGTTGTTACTGGTCGATTCACTGCCGAGACGATTCCACTTGTTACGGTCCCAGAAAGACCCAACGGAGAACCAAAGGCGATCACTGGTTCGCCGATAACCAATTCTTTTGAATTGCCAAATTCAAGTACAGGAAGATTCCCTTTGGTAATTCTCAAAACCGCTAGGTCATACGCGACATCACGTCCAACAATCGTTGCTGTATAGCGTTCACCATCGTTGGTCTCCACTTTGATTGTCCCTGACGTTGCAGCACTCTCAATCACATGGTTATTAGTGACTATATAACTTTGCGATCCATTGCTTCGAATAATCGCGCCTGATCCAGTTCCATCACCCGCTGGGGAGGTAACACTTATAGAGACAACTTTGGGAGAAACTTCCGCAGCAATCGTTGCTACCGAATTCTCTGCCGCAGCTCCGGCAGATCCGATAAACATCAAAGTCCGGTTCTTCGAGCACTTCCCATCAGCGGTGAAATAGATTGCCTTCGTTGAATTAGCAACACAGACTTGAGAGATTGGTTGATTCAAACTTGTCGCAACCGCAACTCCACCTGTCATCACTGTGCCTGCGAGGAATGCAGCCATTATTTTGCCGGTCGTAGACAATGCCATGCGCTCACCTTTACCAAGTCACCTGAAAGAAAGGTCAGGAGATGTTGAATAGAGCCAGAGTGTTACACGAGGAAATAGCGAGCGCATTTTGGGTCAATTCGGCAGGCTTGGTACCCTCAATCCGTTGATTCCGGGGTCGGTGTAATTCCGAACCGGCAGTGAAAGTCTGC
>JACCED010345464.1_pt1 | contig 11831 bp, 9 predicted proteins | sample 7455021 | NCBI WGS metagenome assembly JACCED01 (sample SAMN15323456, study PRJNA562643) | freshwater metagenome | isolation source: river surface water | place: USA:Blue River Watershed | collected 2017-08-19
CGATGCCGCCCAAGTCCTGGCGGGCTTGCCCGCTGCGGCTGGCCTCCGCTTGGCCGCCACCACGCTGGAAGACGTCCGCGCCGCCGTCGCCGGCCGTCAAGGGTTCATGTTCGTCAAAGGCAGCCGCTCGTTCGCCTTGGAGCGGGCGCTCCCGGCCGACCTCTCGGCCCAACTTTCGTTCCACTAGGACATGCTTTACCTGCTCAACCAACTCGAATCCTTCTGGGGACCTTTCCGTCTCTTCGAGTACATTTCCGTCCGGGCCATCCTGGCTGGCTTCACCTCGTTGGCGCTCGGCATGCTGCTGTCGGGGCCGATCATCCGGAAACTCAGCCAACTCCGTCAGCCGGAGCGCTCGAAGGCGCTGATGGGTGACCTCGCCAAGGAAGGCGGCAAGATCCCGACCATGGGTGGCCTGCTCATCGGTGCGGCCATGATTCCCTCGGTGCTCCTCTGGGCCAAGCCCAACGTGCTCGTCCTCGCTTCGCTCTTTTGCCTCCTCGGCATGGGCCTCGTTGGTTTCGTCGACGATTGGCTGAAGGTGCGCCATGGCAGCTCGGATGGCATCTCGGCCCGCGCCAAGCTGGGCGGCCAGGCCGTGGTCGCTTTGCTCGCGCTCGGCATCGTCCTGCTGGATCCCGCCTATCGGAGCAGCCTCTGCCAGATCTGGTTGCCCATCCTGAATAGCCCGATCTGGACGGATCACGCGTTCGGTTTGCCCTTCGCCGTTTGCCTGACCGTCGCCGTCGTCTTCATCGCGCTCGTCTGCATGGGTTGCTCCAACGCCGTGAACCTCACCGACGGTCTGGATGGCCTCGCCATCGGTTGCGTCCTCATCACGACGACGATCTTCGGCGCCGTCGCCTACCTGGTCGGCCACCATGATTTCGCCGCGTACCTGCGCATCAGCTACGTGCCCGGCGCCGGCGAACTCGCCGTCTTCTGCGCCGCCCTGGTCGGCGGCAGCCTCGTCTTCCTGTGGCATAACGCGGCCCCGGCGGAAGTGTACATGGGCGACGTGGGCGCGCTCGGCATCGGCGGGGCGCTCGGTTGCGTCGCCTGCCTCATGCACCAGCCCTTCCTGCTGGCGATCGTCGGCGGGGTCTTCGTCGTCGAGGCCGTCTCGGTCATCCTGCAGGTCGCCTACTTCAAGCGCACCGGCGGGCAGCGGCTCTTCCTGATGACGCCCATCCATCATCACTTCCAGAAGAAGGGCTGGCCGGCGACCAAGGTCGTCGCGCGCTTCTGGATCCTCTCTTTCCTCTGCGGCCTCCTGGGGCTGCTCACGTTGAAAATCCGATGACCGAGATCCCGGACATCCTCCGTCGACGGTTGACCCGCCCCGCCGCCATCTTGGGCGCCGGGGTGAGCGGTCGCGCGGTCGCCGACGCGTTGGCGTTGGCCGGCTTCGCTTCCGTCATCTACGACGAGAAAGGCGACAACGCCGTCTTTGGACCGGAGGAAGCGGCGCGGCACGACCTGATGGTCTACAGCCCGGGTTTCGCGCAACCGCACCCGTGGATGTTGGCCGCGCGGCGCGCGGGTTTGCTGTGCCTCGCGGAGCTGGATTTCGGCGCCTTGCTCTGGTCCGGCGCCTCGATCGCCATCACGGGGACGAACGGCAAGACGACGTTGACCGATTTCCTTTCGTTCGCGCACAAGCGGGCCGGCCTCAACGCGATCGCCTGCGGCAATGTCGGCCTGCCCTTGACCGCGCTGGCCAACACCTCCTCCAACGCCGCGTTTCTGGCCGTCGTCGAGGTCAGTTCCTTCCAAGCCGAGGACCTGCGTCACTTCACGCCCGAGACCGTCCTCTGGACGAATTTCGACGAAGACCACCTCGATCGCCATGGCGACCTCGAGAGTTACTTCCGCGCCAAGTTCAAGCTCGTCGAGCGGATGGTCGTCGGTGGCACCCTCATCGTGGGTGAGTCGGTGCAGGCCGCGGCCAAGCAGTTCGGCATCGAGATGCCCGAAGGCACGCTGATCGCCACGCGCGCCGAAGTCGCCGCCTCCATCCCGGCGGGCTCCGTCTTCGAAGCCTGGCCGCAACGCGAGAACTGGGCCTTGGCGGTCCGCTATTGGCAGTCGCGCGGCATCCCGCTGCGGCACCTCGAGGAATCCGCCAAGCTTTTCCGGCCGGCGCCGCATCGCTTGCGCAAGGTGGCGGAAGCGCGCGGCATCGAATTTTGGAACGATTCCAAAGGCACGAATTTCCATGCCGTCTACGCGGCGTTGGAGCAGTTCACCATCCCGGTGCGCTGGGTCGGCGGCGGCAAGTGGAAGGGCGGCGACCTCGGTCGTTTCGCCGCGACCTTGGCCCCACGCATCGATTCCGCCTACCTGATCGGCGAGACCGGGGTCGAATTGCAGCGCGCCCTCGAAGCCTTGGGCAAGCCCGCCCGCTATTACCCCTCGTTGCAGGACGCCGTCGTCGCCGCCGCCAAGGACGCCCAAGGCCCCGTCGCCATCCTCTTGAGCCCCGGCTTCTCCAGCTTCGACCAGTTCAAAGGCTATGCCGAACGCGGCATCGTCTTCGAGCGCGCGGCGACCGCCTTGGCCAACCGCGTCTGACTTTTCGTTCACCTGATCTTCCAACCCAAACCCAACCACACATACATCATGCGACCCATCATCACCGTCAGCGCCGTCGTGCTCCTGCACCTCTGCGTCATCGCCGTCCTCGTCGGAGTCAACGGCTGCCGCAGCACCACCGGCTACGAGAAGGAACCCGACCTCACCGCGTACTCCGCGGGTGCCCGTGCGGCCACCCCGGCGCCGGCGTTGACCCCGGCGCCCCTGCCGGTCGCCACGTTGCCGACGCCCAAGCCCACCAAGGTGACCCCCGTGACGCCGGTCGGCGTCGGTGGCACGCACGCCGTGCTGAAGGGTGAGACCCTGTCCCTCATCGCTTCCCGCGAAAAGGTCACCATCGATGACCTCGCCGCGGCCAACGGCATTTCCCGCAACGCGGTGATCCGTGAAGGCCAGAAGCTGAAGATCCCGGCACCGGGTGCGGCCAAGAAGGCTGCCCCGAAGGCCACGACGACCCCGAAGGCCTCGTCCGGCTCGCCGGCCGCCCCGGCGGCGCCCGCAGCCCCCGCCATCGAACCGTTGAAGATCATCCGCTTCACCGCCGAGCCGGCGGCGGCTCCGGCGCCGGAGGCTGGCGCGCCTGCTCCCGCCCTGACCAAGTAATCGGCTGAGGTTGCCTCGACCCGCTCCCATGATCATCGCACCCAAACAGGAGAGCCCCCGATTCCTCGGGAGCCACGCCTTTTGGATCGCGGTGATCGCGGGGGTGTTGATCGCTTTCGGCCTCGTCAATCAATACAGCGCGGGGATTTCGCTGAGCGCGAAGAACCGGACCGCCGCGTTCGAACGCCAGTTGGTGTACGTGCCCTTCGCGCTCTTGGCCGGTTGGCTCGCCTTCCGCGTCAACCTCGAGCGACTCCGCACGTACCGCTGGTGGATCCTGGGGGGCGCCATGCTCGCCATGTTGGCGGCGCGCATCCCCGGCATCGGCGTGACGGTCAACGGTTCCTGGCGCTGGATTGATTTCGGTTTCTTCCGCCTGCAGGCCTCCGACCTCGGCAAGCTCGCCCTCGTCATCGTCCTCGCCGACATGTTGTCGCGCCTGCAGCGACACACCCTCGACCTCCGCCAACCCGTCTTCCGCCTCAGTTCGCGCAAGCCGTACCTGTTCACCCCCACCGGTTGGTTGGATTGCCGCGAAGGTTTCGTCAAACCCGCGCTCCTGATCGGCGCGATCTGCGGCGGTATCGCCTTGGGGCCCGACCTCGGCACCATCGTGCTGTGCGCGACCGTGGGCGGCACGATGATGTTCATTTCGGGGGTCCGCTGGAAATACATCATCCCGACCTTCGTGCTTTGCAGCGTAGGCTTCACGATCCTGATCCTGAATTGGGGCAACCGCTTCCGTCGGTTCACCTCGTTCATGGATCCTTGGGGGCACCGCGAAAACGAAGCCTACCAGCTCTTCGAGGGCATGATCGCCTTCGGCGTCGGTGGCGTGACGGGGAAGGGGGCCGCCAACGGACTGCAAGTCCGCGCCTATCTGCCGGAAGCGCACACCGACTTCGTCTTGGCGAACATCGGCGAAGAACACGGCCTGATCGGCACGGTCCTGGTGGCTTTGGCGTATTTGACCATCTTCTGGTTGGCCTTCCGGGCGATGCAGTTCTCGAACGACCTCTATCGCCTGAACGTCTGCCTGGGGGCGACGCTCTTCCTGGTGCTGCAGGCGTTGGTGAACATGGGCGTCGTCACCGGCCTGTTGCCGACCAAAGGCATCTCGCTGCCGTTCCTGAGTTACGGTGGCACGAATCTGGTGATCATGTCCTGCATGGTCGGGTTGATCCTGAATTGCATCCGCGAGGCGGCGCAGTCCCCGTTCAAGCCCAAGGAGGCGCGCGCATGAGCCGCGTGCTGCTTGCCTGCGGCGGGACCGGTGGCCATCTCGCCCCCGGCATTGCCTTGGCCCAGCGGCTCACGGATGAAGGACACGAGTGCCTCCTCGTGGTCAGCAGCAAAGCGGTCGACGCGCGGATGACGGCCCACTATCCCCGGTTCACGTTCGTTCCGGGGCGCGGCCGCGGCTTCGGCCCGGGCTTGATTAACAAGCTCCGCTTCTTTCCGGCCTTGCTCGGCTCGATCTGGTCGGCCTGGCGTTTGACCCGCCGTTTCCGTCCCGCCGCCTTGGTGTGCTTCGGGGGGTTCATGAGCGTGGGCCCCGCAATCGCTTGTTGGTTGTCGGGAATCCCCGTGCTCGTCCACGAATCCAATCGCCGGCCCGGCAAGGCCGTCCGCCTGATCGCCCGTTTTGCGCGCTCCATCCATCTGCCGACGGGCGTTCGGCTTGAGGGGGTCGCCGCGGCGCGGCAGCATGACTCCGGGTTTCCGGTGCGGGCCGAGGTTCGCCCCTCATCCCGTGACGTCGCCCGCAAGGCCTTGGGCTTCCCGGCCACGGGCCGTTTGTTGTTGGTCCTGGGCGGAAGCCAAGGCGCGAACGTGTTGACGCGTTGGGTCGAAGGGCAGTTGGCCGAACTTTCCGCGCGCGGCATCCATGTCCTTTGTCTGACTGGTCCGAGCGGGCGTGAAGGCGACGTGCGCACGGAGACCTCCCTGGTCCGTTTCATGCCTTTCTGCCACCAGATGGGCCTCGCTTATTCGGCGGCCGACTTGGCGGTGACGCGGGCGGGGGCGGGCACTTTGGCGGAGCTGGCGACGTGCCGGACGCCGGCGGTGCTGGTGCCGTTGCCCTCCGCGGCCGACGATCACCAGACGGCCAACGCGCTTTTCGCCGCCGAAGCCGGCGCGGCGATCCTCTGGCCCGAGCGCGACCTGCCGCAGCTCGCGACCCTCCTTTACGACCGACTCTCGGACAATGCGGCCTTGGCCGAAATGCGCGATGCCTTGGCCCTGGCCGATGCCGCGAATCGTTGGGAAGAACTGTTCCAGGAACCCGTCCAACTCGCGCGCCCTCCGCGCGCCTCGGCGGGATGAGCGCCCCCGCTTCCGCCTGGATGCTCGGCGCTTGCGGCATGGGCGTCGGACCGTTGGCGATTTACCTGAAAGGGGCGGGCTGCGATGTCTCGGGGTGGGATGACGCCACGGGCAGTCCGATGGAAGCGCATCTGGCCACGGCCGAGATCCCTTTGCTGCGCGACCCTTGGGCCGCGGGCCGAACGCCCGTCGTCGTGGGTCGGTCCAGCGCCGTCAAGCCGGGCCATCCCGCCCTCGACCTCGCGACCCGGCACGCCGCGCGCGTCCTGCGGCGAGGGGAGTTGCTGGCCGAGAGCGTGGCGGACCGTCGTTTCGTCGCCGTGTGCGGTAGCCATGGCAAGACCACGACCTGCGGGATGCTGGTTTCGGCGTTGGCCTCGGCGGGCGCGGATTTCGGCTACGTCCTCGGCGGGCTTTTCCGCGATCCGGATTTTCCGCCCGCGCGGGCTTCCGCCACTTCGCCTTGGGTGGTGGCCGAGGTCGACGAAAGCGATGGCACCATCGGGGCTTTTTCTCCCGACGTCACCGTCGCCGTGAACTTGGATTGGGATCATCCCGATTACTACCGCGACGAAGCGGCGCTCGAAGGGGTCTTCCGCGCCTTGTTCGAGCGCACCCGTACGGCCGTGGTCATCCCGGCCGGCAATGAGCGGCTGGAACGCCTGACGCAGGGGTTGTCGGTGCCGGTCTGGCGGGTCGGAGCGGAGGGTGACTACGCCGCCGGTTTCTTGTCCGGCGACCATGCGCACTCGCGGCTCCGGCTCGGCGGCCGTTTCCCGGCCGTCGAAACGACCCTCCCGGTCGCCGGTGCGTTCAACCGCGCGAACGCGACCATGGCCTTGGCCGTGACGCACCTGATCACGGGCGGGCTGGTGGCGGCGCCTTTGGCACGCTGGAGCGGCATCCGTCGCCGGCAAGATGTCCTCTTCGAGCGCAGCGGACTCCGGGTCTTGGCGGACTACGCGCATCACCCGACGGAGATCGCCGCCCTGCTGCATTGGATCCGCGACACGCATGCCGGCCGCCTGATCGTGGTCTTCCAGCCGCATCGCCACACGCGGACGCGCCAATACGCGACGGAGTTCCGCCAAGCCTTGCAGGTCGCCGACCACGCCATCGTTTTGCCGGTCTATGCCGCCGGGGAAGCCGCCGTCGAAGGCGGTCGTTCGGATGCCGTCGTGGCTGGCTCCTCGCTCCGCTTGGTGGAGGACCGCGCGGGCTTGCCGGCGCTGTTGGCGGGTCTGGCGGCGGGGGCTGATACCGTCGTCGCCTTCGTGGGCGCTGGCGACATCGAGCGCGATGCGGAACAGTTTGCGAAGGCGCTCCGCGAGGAAGGCTTGCCGGCCCTGACCCAAGACCTCGGTGAACTCGTGGCGGGCAAGGTTTCGGCGGCTTGCGTCGTCCGCGCCGGCGAGCCTTTGGCTCGACGGACGACCCTCGGCGTCGGCGGCCCGGCCCGCTGGTACGCGGAGCCGGCCACCGTCGATGACGTCGTCGTGCTGCTGCGGGCGGCCGGACGACTCGGTCTGCCTTATTTTGTCTTGGGGCGTGGTTCGAATCTCTTGGTCCCCGATGACGGTTACGATGGCTTGATCTTGCATCTCCCCGCCGAGACCTGGGGGCAGGTGACCGACCTCGGTGACGGCCGCCTGCGGGTAGGGGGCGGCGCCAAGCTCAAGGAACTCTGCGGCTTCGCCGCGAAGGCCGGTCTCACCGGGTTTGAATTCCTGGAGGGGATTCCCGGAACCCTTGGCGGTTCCCTTCGGATGAACGCGGGGGCGATGGGCGGCTGGATCTTCGACGTCGTCGAGTCCGTCGAATGGCTTTCGCCCCGGGGCGTGGTGCGCGCCGCGCGCCGGGATTGCTTCGATGCCCTTTACCGCGATTGTCCGCAGCTCCACGGCGCCGTGGTCTTGTCCGCGGTGCTGCGGGCCCGCGGAACCGCGACCACCGAGGCGATTCGCCAGACCATGGAGGCGATGGCGCAGAAGCGGCGCGCATCCCAGCCGCGGGATCCGAGCGCCGGGTGCGTCTTCCGCAATCCCGACGACGACAAGGCGGGCCGGCTCATCGAAGCCAGCGGCCTGAAGGGCACGCAGGTCGGTGCGGCGACCGTCTCGCCGATCCACGCCAATTTCATCGTCAACCTCGGCGACGCCCGGGCCGCGGACATCCTCGCCTTGATGCGCGAGGTCCGACGGACCGTCCAGGCTCGTCACGGGCGTGTCCTTCATCCTGAGATCGTCGCCCTCGGGCGCGAATGGAAAGATTTGCTATGAGTCAGCCTTTACAGCCCGTCGTGCTCTGCGGAGCCGTTTCCCCTGAACGCGAAGTCTCGCTTCGTTCCGGTCGCGCCGTCGCGGGCGCCTTGCCGGGTTGCCGCCTGGTGGAACTGGACCGCAACGAACTCCCCGATTGGATCGATGCCGCCCGCCACATCGTCATCCCCGTCATCCATGGCGACTATGGTGAGGACGGGACCGTCCAAGCCGAGTTGGACGCGCGCGGCGTAGCCTACGCCGGCTGTGAAGCCGCCGCCAGTCGCCTCTGCCTCGATAAGGTCGCGACCAAGGCGGCCATGCGTCGGGCGGGCGTTCCGGCTATCCCCGAGGTCGCCTTTGCGGGGGCCGCCAAGCCGACGGCCGCGGCCCTCGTCGCCCAGCTCGGTCCACAGGTCGTCCTCAAGCCGGCCGACAAGGGCAGCAGCGTCGGTTTGTATGTGGTCGACGGCGAAGCCGCGATGGCCGAGGCCTTGGCCCAGATACCGGCGAGCGGCCAGTGGATGGCCGAGCGTCGCCTCCAGGGCCGCGAGATGTCCATCGGCATCTTGGGCGGTCAAGCCATGGGGCTCGTTGAGATCGTCCCCCGCAAGGGCGTCTACGACTACCAAAGCAAATACACCAAGGGCTCCTCGGACTACATCTATCCCGCCCCCGTCCCCGTCGAGCTCACCGCCCGCATCCAAGCCGCGGCCGAGGCGCTCTTCCGGGCCTGCGGTTGCCGCGATTTCGCCCGGGCCGACCTCTTCCTTGAACCCGACGGGCAATTCTATTTCTTGGAGATCAACACGATGCCTGGCATGACCGAAACCAGCCTGATGCCCAAGAGCGCTTCCTGTGCGGGGCTTGATTTTCCCGCGCTCGTGCAGCGCATGACCGCTCCGGTCTTCGCCCGCGCCGCCGCCCGCCGCTCCCGTTGAACATGGACCTCTTCACCCGCCTGCGTCAGTTCTTCAGCCCCCGTCGCGATGCGTTCATGGGCCCCGCCGACCGCGAGTGGCGGCAGTTGATCCCCCAGGATGTGCGGCGCATGCCGGGCGATGAGCTCGGCCGCAAGCGCGCCGCGCGTTCGCGCCTGCCGCTCGTCTTGGCGGTGATTTTCTTCGCCACCTTGGGTGGCATCGTGTGGGTCTCCATCGACGACACCACCGCGGTGGTCGCGGGGAACGGCTCGTTGCGCTATAAGACGGACGGGTTTTACCCCGTGCCCGACTTGCAGCGTCTCGTGGCCCAAGGGAAGGATGGCGCGGCCAAGGATGTGGCGGCCATCAAAGCCGACCTCGAGATGGATACGCAGATCGCCAGTGCCGACGTCCGGCGCCGCGGGGATGGGTCATTGGAAATCATCCTGCGCGAACGCAAGGCCGTGGCGAAGATCGCGAGCCTGCCGGGTTCGGGGCCGATGGTCGTGCGCCTCGTCAGCCCCGAGGGCGTGCAGTTCTCCGGGGTGGGCTACCCCTCGGAAGCCATCCGCAACCTGCCGGAAATCATCGACTACCGGACGAGCGGCAGCGGCGACAAGCTGACGATCGAAGGGATTGAGGTGGCGGGACCTTTCCTGCTGGCCGCGCAATCCGCTTATCCGAACCAGTACCGGGAGTGGAGCGCGCTTTCGCTCCGCGATTGCTTCGGGGCCCAGGAAGACTCGCCGGGCTCCAACCTCCGCGTCGCCGTCCGGCGGGCCTCGCAGCCGGGCGATCGCCCCGTGCTGACCGAGATCGTCTTCTCGACCGCCAACTGGCGCAACGAACTCGCCATCCTTGCGCGGCTCGACCTCGACGGCCTGCTGCGCCGCCCCGGCATCACCGCCCCGGCGTACGTGCTGAAGCTTTCCATCCAGAACCGCACCTCCGCGCGTCCTGTCCCTGAACCCCGCCTCGTGCCCGCCACCACTCGATGACCAAAACCAAGCCACTTCCCTCCCTGATCGCCGTCATCGACATCGGGACCCATAAGACCGTCGGCCTCGTCGGCCAGATCATCGACGGCAAGGCCCGGATGCTCAGCTTCAGCGAGCGCCGCACGGAAGGCGTCGTCAAGGGTACCGTCGTTGACCTCGAGAAGCTCCATAACTGCGTCCACGAAGCCGTGAACGACCTCGAGCGGGTCGCGCAGCGCGGCATCGAGGAGGTTTACCTGACGATCGCCGGGCCTTCGGTCGCGGGCGAGCGCGTCAAGGGTTTCGTCGCCGTCCCCGCCCATGACGGCAAGGTGACCACCAAGGATTTCAACGAGGCGATGCTTTCCGCCAAGCGGCTCGAGCCGCCGGCGGGTCGCGCCACGATCCTCTACATGCGTCAGCCGACGATGTTGGACGGCAAGAGCGTCGAAAACCCCGTCGGCCTGCAGGGAAGGCGTCTCGAAGTGAATTTTTGGCGCGTGACCATGGAGGAAGGCAACGTCCGCTTCCGAGTGAACATGATCAACGCCATGAGCATTCATGTGCGTGACTTCATCCTCGCTTCGCACGCGGCGGCCTGCGCGTTGATCAGCGAGGCCGAGAAGCAGGGCGGGGTGTTGGTCATCGATTTCGGTGCGGGCACCACGGATTGGATCCTCTATTTCAAGGGCCACATCCTGTGCGCGGGTTCGATCCCGGTCGGTGGCGAGCACCTCACCAACGACCTCAGCGTGGCTTTGCGCATCAGCCGCGACACCGCGGAGGACCTCAAGGTCCGTTTCGGTTCGGCGCTGCACCGCGAGACCGACGCCAACCAGACCATCTGGAAGGACGGCGACAAGGGCGTGGGCGACCAGCAGTTCAACCGCGGCACGATCACGCAGGTGCTCTCTCTGCGCTACCAGGAGACGATCGAGTTCGTCCGCAAGGACGTCCTCCGCCGCCTCGAGCAGATCTTCCCCGGCCACGCCGTGCGCCTCGATCAGAACATGATCCCCTCCGGCGTGATCCTCACCGGCGGTTCGGCCAACCTCGCCGACGCCGCGGAAGCGGTGCAGCTGGTGACGGGCGTCTCGGCCCGCGTCGGCGTGCCTGACTTCGAGAACGAATCGCTGCGCAAGCCCGAGTATGCGGGCGTCGTCGGCCTCATGACCGCGGCCTTGGCCGACGCCCCTCCGGTGGTCGTCCGTCCGCGCGGTTTCCTCGCGCAGCTCAAGGCGCTCTTCCGCTTCTAAGATGGCCACGCCCGCTTCCATCCTCCTGGTCGGCCTCGGCGGCGCGGGCTGCGCCATGGTCACCCGCCTCGCGCCCCAGCTCCCGGCCGAGGTCTCCGTGGCGCTCCTCGATACCGACGCGCGCTCTTTGGCCGCCGGCGGTCCCGGTGTTTCGCTCCAGCTCGGCCGCGCGCAGACGCGCGGGATGGGCACGGGCGGCGAAGCCGCGCTCGGTTTGGCTTCCGCCGAAGCGGAGGAACCGGCCCTGCGCCGGCTGTTCACCGGGGTCCCGGTCGTCGTCATCGTCACCGGCCTCGGCGGCGGCACGGGCAGCGGCGCCGCCGCGACGGTCGCCGGCCTGGCGGCCGAGACGGGCGCCACGGTGCTCGCCTTCGCCACGATGCCGTTCTCGCATGAAGGCGAACGGCGCATGCGCCAGGCCAACGAAGCCTCGGTCAAGCTCGGCCAGAAGTGCCACGGCCTCGTCGTCGTGCACAACGACCTCCTTCTCCAGCAGGTGGCGCCCGACGCCCCGTTGTCGGAATCCTTCGCCGCCGCCGACGCGTGGGTGGGCGGCGCCCTCCGTGGTCTCGCCAGCGCTTTCGCGCCCGGCGCGCTCATCGCCGTCGATCCGGCCGCGTTGCGTTCGCTCCTTTCCACGCCCGGTTCGCCGACCCTATTCGCCTTCGGCGTGGGTTCGGGCGAAGGCGCCGCGATGAAGGCCGCGCGCGCGGCCGTCGACTGCCCGCTGGCGCATGCTCCCGGCGCGGTCTCCAAGGTCGCCTCCCTTTTCGTGCACGTCGCCGGCGGTCCGGCCATGACCTCGACCGAGGCCTTCGAAGCCGTCGCCGCGGTCCGCGCGCGTTTCGGCGGCGAGACCTCCACGATCCTCTGCGCGCGCCTCGAGCCCGC
>JACCED010097456.1_pt1 | contig 11830 bp, 7 predicted proteins | sample 7455021 | NCBI WGS metagenome assembly JACCED01 (sample SAMN15323456, study PRJNA562643) | freshwater metagenome | isolation source: river surface water | place: USA:Blue River Watershed | collected 2017-08-19
ATCCAAATTCAAATACAAATATCAATGATATAACAAATTATCAATATAATTATCATTGGTATTTAAAATTATGGGATAATGTTTTATATAAAAATGTATTAAGTCCAACTTTTGATCCAGTTAATGCAGGTGTTAAACCATTAGCTGGTAATTTTTTCACTTTATCACCATTAAATGAGGTAATGTATGATAAAACATTAAATTTAAAGATATATAATTGGATATGGGGTAAAAAGGTAAGTACATCAAAATATTTTAAAGATGAAAATAACAATATAAAATATATACATCAAGGTGTTAATTTTAACCAATATTTTACTCGTTTTAATTCAAATAAAAATCTTCAAAATATAATTTATGCATCTCAAGCAATTCAAATATATTTAAATGAATTATATTTAACTACAAACGGTTTATCTCCAATAAATCAAACACAATTAAATCCATTTTTAAGTAAAATTAAAAAAGATTATACAAAATATAGATTAGGAGTAATTGATTATCCAGATGATTTTAATCAAACCATAATTTATTTAACAGAAAATGGTGATTTACCAACTAATTTGAATAATTTAAGACCTACTGATACTATATATAATATGATATATAATTTTGATACTTCATATCATGGTAATTTAACTTTTGATCAAATATTATTCTATTATCAAAAGATTATTAATATACATCAAAAAATAGAGTATTATAACGGAAAAGCTTCTCAATTATCATTAACAGATTCAAATATAATAGGATATAGAACTGATCAAGATTATTGGATTGGTGCTTGGATGTATTTAAATATCACTACATATAATTCAGAATCAAAGAATGTATTAGCAATATATGAATTTAATGTTGATGATTATTTAAATCAATCAGTTCAAATGATTGGTGATTTACAAATGGCAGGAAATCTTACACTAATGAATCCAAAAGAATATTTGAAATATGTTAAAAATGAAATACCTTTATCTTCATTAAATCCATTAATATCTATTTATCCAGAAGAAGAGTTTATGGGTATTGGTTCACAAAAAATATTTACTCAATATGCATTAAATTATAATACAATTGATTTGGAAGCTAATCAAGTATTTGCAAAAAATCATGTGGTGGTATCAAATCCTTATTATCCAAATTTAGTTGGAGAACGTATTGCAGATCCTTCAAGTACATTATCAATAGAAGATTCATTAAAATCATCATATTCCGGATTTACAGTAAGAAGATCAACAAAAGTATTTACTTTAGAAGATATTGTTAATAAAGGTGATGGTAAATTTGGTCTAGATATATCATATGAAGTAGAAGATAAATATGAAGATACATATGAAGTTGCAGAATCAGGTGTAAAAATAATAGGATTAAAGACATTTAAAAATGGTGTTCAATATCCAGTACCAAAATATTTTTGGAATATAGTAAATGATGCAACAGATCAAAATACAATTGAGGAAAAGACATTAATGGAATTAGATAGTGAAAGTCGTTTAACTGTAGATAAAATAAGATTAGGAAAATATGATTTAGTAGCTATTGATAATGGTGACGGAACAGAAACATTAAAATGGGGAAATATTGTTTTAGGTACACAATGATCTTTTTTTCTTTAAAAAGAAAAAAAGATCGCAAAAAAAGAAATTATTATAAAAAAATTATATTTAAATTATATAACATACCCCTTTAGAAGAAAAAGCCGTTTACGGGAAAAAAAATTATAATAAAAATTATATTTAAATTATACCATCAGACAGCGGCTAAAATTTCGCTTGCTAACTAATGCTTCGCATTAAACAGCACTCAATTTTACCGTTATCACCTCGCAAGTTTGTTGACCTACTCGCTAAAGCTCCCAACGGTCAATCCTCAACCACTCAGCATCTTAAGGATGCTTCGGGCTCTTCGGACTCGGCTTGGGATAAAAAATAATAATATCATAAATTTAAGATTTATATTTAAGATTTATATTTAAGATTTATATTTAACATTTATATTTAACATTTATATTTAAGATTTATATTAAACATTTATATTAAACATTTATATTAAACCTTTATATTTAACATTTATATTTAAGATTTATATTAAACATTTATATTTAACATTTATATTAAACATTTATATTTAAGATTTATATTAAACATTTATATTTTTAATAATATTCTTTAAGTTGAAAAGAGTACTTAAAGAAATAAATAAAATAAAAAAATCGAACAAAAGAATAGATAAAGTGAATAAATGATTTTCAAGGTTTTAGCTTTAACAGTTATAATATCATTAATAGTTCAATTTATAACTGGTGTTGTAGGAATACATGGTTTATTTATACCATTAGAAAAAGAGGATGAAATATTATGGGAAGTTTTAGTAATGGAAATGATTGTACAATTTATAGAATTTGCATTTTATATTTGGTTAGCTTTTGGATTATATTCTTATTCATCTAAGAAAAGTAATTTTCCACTTTTTGATGTCACTAAAAGGAGATATATAGATTGGTTCATAACAACTCCCACAATGTTACTATCAACTATCATTTTTTTGAGATATTTAGAATATAAAGATAAAAAAGATGTAAAAGATAAAAAAGAAAATTATGAAAATAATAATCAAGAAAACAACGATGAAAAAGATAATAATATTTTGAAATTTACTGAATTTGTTAAAACTCATAAACAATTTATTATTAATATGATATTATTAAACGCAGGAATGTTAATTTTTGGTTATCTAGGTGAAGCAAATCATATGGATAAAAAATGGAGTATTTCTATTGGTTTTATCTTTTTATTATTAAACTTTTATTTAATTTATAAAGAATTTGGTGAAAAAACAAAAATTGGTACTATTATGTTTGCATTTATGTTTGTAATATGGTCATTATATGGTATTGCAGCAATGTTACCATTTTATTATAAGAATATAAGTTATAATATTTTAGATATTTTTGCTAAAAACTTTTTTGGTATTTTTATTTATATTATTATTTTAATAGTAAAAAAGAAAGAAAGTTTTAAGAATTTAGCAGATTTTATTAAATAAAAAATAAAAAAATAAAAAATAAAAATAAAAAATAATTAATTAATTTTTTTATAATTCTTTAAGTTAAAATAGCTACTTAAAAAAAATAATTTTTAAATAGATAAAATGTTGAGTAGATTATTTGTTCGTGCATTTTCAACAAATAATGGATATAATACAGTAAATTTATTAAGAAATGATCCAATGCATCATATTTTTTATGACCAAATGAGAATAACATCAAAATTAAATATATCACCACAAATATTAATGGTTAATAATATACCTGAATTAAATATAAATAAAATATATTTTGAGAAAATAAAATATTATGATTTTTATCATCCATCTTTTAATTTGAGTAAAAAGGATATAGAACAAATTAGATTTAAATATAAATTTTTATATAATCATTCGCGATTTATACCTAGATTACCATATTTAGGTTTTAATATGGTAAATAATATTGATAAAAAATGGTATATATGGTCTTATACAGATATAATACAAGTAAATAGTAAAAATGAATTTTTAGATAAGTTTTATGAATTAAATTTTCACAAAGATAAAATTATAGAGGAAAATGTATTAGATTATTTGTTGAATTTAAAATAATATTTTTTATAATTTTTTATTATATTATTTAATCATATAATTTACAATTAAACTTGCTAAATCTTCTGTTAAAATATTGTTTTTGATTAAAAATGGTTTATATCTTAAAATAAATATTTTTTTTTGTATAAAATTATAGGAATCAATATTTTGATTCCATGTATCAAATACTTCTTTAATATCATATTTTTTTCTCTTTTTTGAAAATAATTTTTTATTTTTACCATAATTAAACAATTCATTTACTTTCATTCTATCGGATTTATTTGTTATTATATAAGCTAAATTAGATTTTTTATTCAAATAATTTTTATATTCTTCTTCACCTTGTTTCTTTAAAAAATAATATAAAGCACTTGGTTGATTTTTTGGATAAACATCTGTATTTGTTAAATCTTTTTCATAAATAATTGAAGCAAATCCTAAATTACCATTTTTACATGCTAAATAAAATGCTGTTTCGCCTTCGTTATTTACATGATTTTTATTATTAGATAATTCAAAAAATCTTGTAGATTCTTTTGATATTTTTCTTTTCAATCCATAAATCAAAGCTGTATTATTGTAGTTATCTACATAATCAATATTAGCTTTTAAAGAACAATTATATAATTGTTTACATCCATCAAAAAAAGTTAAATAATGAATTTGTCTATATTTACATAAATTAATTAATGGTGTTTCTCCATTTTTATTTATTCTTACAAAATCTATTAAATTTTTATATTGATTATCTGTATAATTTCGATAATATAATATGTTTAACATTTTATAGAATATATTATTATTTAAATAATTGGTCACATAATCATAATATAATGGTATTAATCCATAATATTCTATTTTATTAATATTTTTTGAAAATATATTTAATAATGTTTCATCATTATTATTAATTTGATAAATATTAAATATCTTTTCAATAGAAGTTGAATTAATACCTTTTTTTTCATGAAGACTTATTAACTTAAGTATCATGAAAACAATATAATTTGTATTTTTTGATAACAAAACATTCATATAAATTGTATTACCATCTTTATTAATTTTTCCAAATTCTTCAATTTTTAAAGAAAAAGTATCATATATTTCTGATAAAAATTTACTATACATTAAATTTTTTAAATTCACCATATCTGATTCTTCAATTTTTTTCAATAAATATGGTATCATTTCAAAAATACTATTTCCATATGCATTTCTATAATTTATATCAAAATATATTTTGTTTTCTAATAAATGTTTTATATAATGAACATTTGTTTCAAAATGTGAATGTCTTAATGCTAATAATAATGGTGTTGTATTATATGTATCAATAAAATATTCGTTCATATAATATTCATTTTCTTTAATAGCATAAATATTAAAATATAGAATTTCACCGTTAATAATTTTTTCATATAAATCATCACACATTTTATTTAATCTTGCATATATTTCTTCAAAATCATTATTACACATATATAAAAATAAATAACTTCTAAATCCATAATTATTGATTTTGTCTTTTTCGTTTTTTATTAATTCATTTGAATAATACAAATAAAAAATGTCTTCTTTGGTCATATTTTTTATTTTATCATAGTAAATTAACTCTTTATTTTGTTCTAATATCATTTTTTTAAGATTTTTAAAATCTTTTTCCTCATAGTTTTTTGTAAAATACAATTGTTCCTCTGTATTTAAACATTGAATTATTTTTTGATTGATAATATCATTCATTTTAATAAGATTTTTAATATTATATATATATAAATAAACTTATTTTATATATATTCATTTTTTTAAGATTTACGTTATAAAGTTATTTTAAGTTAAAAATAGTACTTAAAATAAATTTACGTTTAATATTTTTATACTAATATTTTTTCTAAAAGTTCAATATTTTCAAATGATAATAGTAAAGTTATTTTTTGTTTTGTCAACATTATCTCTTTTTTCTTTGTTAAACTCTTAATTCGCATTATTTCCTGTGTACCAAAATAAATAAACCATTCATATTCATCTGTTTTACCAATAACTATATGATAATTTTTTGATTTGCAAAATTCTAATAAAGTAGTGTATAATTCTAGATTTTCCTGGTCATTATTATCTAGCATTTTATTAAAAGACTTTTCAACTATTTTATTTAAATCATATTCTTGTAAATTATGTGTATTTGAGTTAAGTTGTTCTTCAATTAATTTAAGTCGTTCTTTCTTTTGAAGTTGATTTTCTATTTTCCGTTTCATTTGATTTGTCAAATTTTGAATTTGAAAATGAATATCATAACTTTTATGTACTAAATCATCCATTTGTTTATTAATAATGTTTCGCGTTTCACTTATATTTAATTTAATAGTTGCGAAAGAATGATATATTTGTTGAAAAGCATCATACATTTCTTCCCATTCATTCCAATTATATTCTAATTCTTTGTCCGTCATTATCATTTGATTTATTTTATAAAATTCTTTTGCAAACAAAATTGACCAAATAATACTTGCACCATCTAATCCAGCATTAGGTAAAAATAGAATCCATTGATTATTATTTATTTTTTCAATATCAAATCTTTTTTTACCAACAATTCCTGATGAAATTGAAATGAAAATACCAATAGGAAAACCAGTTTTGATTAAATCGCGTTTAAATTTATCAACTTCGTTTTTATTTAATACTGATGAATAAAATTTTGATTCAATTAAAATCATCATACCATTATGACATTGAAGATGATAATCTGATTCTGCGGTTTTTTTACTAGTATTTGTGATAGAATCATCGGGAAAATAGTTTTGAATAATTGATTCTACAATATTTTCACCCATTGCACCTTTAAAAGAGGATTTATTAGAGAATTCAGTGAATTTTTCAATTGAATTTTTAACGCGTTCAAGATTCTCATACATTCGCCCTTCAAAATTTGTTAATAATTTTTCATTTTTATTTTCATTTTCTTTCCAAACTCTATTAAATTGCTCTTCAATGGGTTTTTTAAGTACATTTTCGTTTAACTGAGTTTGTGACAATTGATGAAAAAAATATCCGAATTTTAAATAATTATTTAGTGTTTTATCAATATTTTCTTGTGATAAGTTTAATTCATTGAACCATGGATTTAAATTTAAATCAATATTTAGTTCAATTTTTCGAAAATTTGGTTCTTTGAGTTCATTTTTTGTATTATTTTCGGTATTTTCTATTTCTTCAATTTGTTCAATTTGATTTATTTGTTCAATTTGTTCTATTTGTTTATCTTGTTCATTAATTAATTCAGATATATTATTCAAAATAATATCACTATAAGAAGGTGATATTGAATCAATTTTTAAAATATTATTTTGTTTTTTTGTTTTAGGAGGCATTTCCGATAATATTATAATATATTATAAAAAATATTTTAAGTATAATATATTTTAGATAAAAATAATGGAAAATATTTAACGTAAGTACCATTAGGTACGGACTAAGATAATTAGCGAAGCTAATTATGTAAAAATAATTAATTAATTAACGTGAAAAAAAAAAATTTGAAATTAATGTATTAATATTAATTTTTTTTATAATATATATAAAAAAAGGATTTGCGATGGATCCCTCAATTTTAACTAATATTGATGCTATGCATATTGGTGATATGTTTGATTTGGATAAATTTAAAAAGATTATGAAGAATAATCATGTTTTTTCACCATCAAAGAAATTTGATTATTATTTATTGTATTATATTAAAAAGTTTGAGAAAACAACCAATAAATTTGAGTCATCTGACTCATTGATTGAAATGATAGTTGAGAAGAATAATAAGCGTTCTGATCCTTATGATTTAAATTTGGAATACATTGGAAAAAATATTGAGTCTATTTGTAAATTCGTTAATTATTTATATTGGTTTAATGATATGTGTAATTTACATAAACAAAAATCTTATTTATTTAATACTGCATGTAAACTTGTTGATGGTGACGAACAATCTGTATATTATTGTGGAAGAGGACAGACAAAATATTCAAAAACTAGAATAGAAATTATGAATATACTATTTGGATTTAAGCCTGTGCCGAGAGTTAGTAAAAGATCGAGTGCGGTTAAAGTTCTAGAAGAACTTCCTAAAATGAATATCGAGAGTTCATCACCTACTGCGACAAATAATCATTCTTCAAAAGAATTAGATACTGCATCAATTTTATATTCTTTGTCACTTCTACAGAGTGATAATCGTCTTTCTTAGCTCTTTGAGCAGAAAATATGAAGACACAATTTTTATAAATAAAATAAATATTATTATAATATTAAGGTAAGAAAAATAAAAATAAAAGTATTTTTTAAATTGAATGATTTTTAATTTAAAATTATTCTAGTATTTTTGAAACTTAAAAAAATATTTATATTATATAATAGGAAAAAGTAAAATGTCAATTGATAATACAAATCATAATGATAATAAAAATTGTTTTGAATTAGACGGTGAAAAATATAATTTAATTAAAGAAATTGAAGAAGAAGTTATTGACGAAAATGGTAATAAAATTATTATAATTAGACAATATGTTAAATTAAATTTATACGAAAAAAATAAAGAATCAATTAAAAGATGCACACAAAGACATTATGAAAATAATAAAAAAGAAAAAGACGAATACAGCAAAAAAGCTTACAAGGAACGTTATGAAAATGATCATGAATTTAGAGAACGCGAAAAAGCAAGAGCGAGAGAAAAATATTTAAAAAAAAAACAACTTAAAACCGATTTAACAATTTAATATTTAATATTTAATATTAATAATTTTAATAATTTTTATATAACAATAAATATTTGCTAATATTAATAATTTTTTTTTTATTTATATTTTTTTGATTTAAAAATATATTTAAATTTTTTATTGAATTTAAAAAAGTAAAAATATAAGAAAATTTTTTTAAGTCCAATTATTCCGATTTTCGTAATATTTATTTTTTATAATTTTATAATTAATTAAAAATTAATTCGTTAAAGAGACTTAAAAAAAATCCAAACTATAAATATAGAATTGAAAATATGATTTTCGAAGAACATTTTAACGAAGCTAAACTGCATTATATTTTAGATAAATACTATGATTTATTCTCTAGTGAATCAGTCGTAAAAGAAGAAAAACTTTATAAGTTTATAAAAAATAACAGAGAAAACAAGAAAGAAGAATTTGATTGGAATAGTTTTCAATTTAATTCTATAAAAAAAATTTTAGAAAATTCAAAAGATGGTGTATTTAAAGCTAATTATTTGCAAAAAAATGGTAAAGGTCGATTTTATCCTGAAAAATGCATTGGTTTAACTAATTTAACAAGAACAATTAGGCATACTGTCACAAATGATTTTTCTGTAGATATTGATATTAAAAATTCATCACCAAGTATTCTTTATAATCTTTTACAAAAAGAAAACGAAAAATTAGATGAAAATAATAAATTCAAATACCAATATTTGGAAAAATATATTAATAAGAGAGATGAATTTTTAGAAAATATTTGTACTAATAAAAATATTGAAAGAAGTGAAGCTAAATCACTTGTTGTTGCTATCATTAACAACAAATATATTCCTAACGAAGAATTAAAAACTTATCCTAAAGATTTTATTAATTTTTATTGGGAAATGTACCATATTCGAAATAAATTAGCAATTGTTAAAAGTGATTTTTATGAGGAAGTAAAAAAAGAAAAAGATGATAAAGTTGGTATTAATCAATCAGATGATAATAATGATGATAATAATGAAACTGATATTAATAAAGAAGAAGAAAAAGAAGAATTAGAAGTAAAAAAAGTTAAAAAAGTTAATTATATGGGAAGTTTTATGACTAAATTATTATTTAATTATGAAAATGAAATTTTAATGTGCTGTGTTAAAGTTTTTAATGAAAGAAATATTAAAGTTCATGGTCTTCAATTTGATGGTTGTCCATTTGATAAAAATGAAAGAAATGATGATTTATTAGTAGCATGTAGTCAAGAAGTAATGGAAAAAATGAATTTTAATATTAGTTTTGATTTTAAAGAATTGGATGAAGTTATTGCAATATCAGATAAAGATTTAGAACCTTACTTGAATATGGTAGAATTAAATAAAATAATTAAAACTGGTGTTAAAAAGAAAGAATTAAAAAAAGTTTTAGAAGAAATAGGAAATAAAGTATCATACCTTAATTATGAAATTATTTATAAAAGTATATATAATATTTTGCAATCTGTTGAAGAAACAATTGTATTTTTATATGATTGGTCTTTTAAATCAGAATATTTTGTCACTAAAGTTGAATTATTTACTTTAATTAATGAATATTTAGCAACAAAAAGTAAAAAAGAAAGTAATTATGGTTTTGAAATTCTTGAAAAAATAAAAAAAGAAACAAATAAAAAAGAAAATATCAAAAGAACAATGGATAAAATTAAAAAACAGAATGATGATTTAATCTTACTTGAACAACAAAAAGAAGAATTTTATCAACAATGTAAAGAAGACTTTGAAAAACATTTCTTTAAATTAGAATATCCATTATGTTATGCTAAAATAAAAGATGATGATATATTGTTTTATTCAGAAAATGAACTTCGTTGTTTGTTACAAGATAAATATCAAAATGACCTTGGTGTTAATTTCTTTAGAAAATGGATTGTTGATTCAAATAAAGTTTGGTATGAAAAATTTGTATTTGATCCTTCTCATATTGGGAACTTTGACAATAAATATAATTTTTTTAACGGTTTTAAATACGATTTAATGGATATTAATACTAATAATTTAAAATATGATGAAAACCATATCTTTTTAAAATTATTTAAACATAATTTAGGAAAACAATATGAAATTTTTATGAGTTGGTTGGTTCATATCATCAAATATCCTAATATTAAAACTGGTGTCATTATTATTTTATATTCTGATGTTCATGGTGTTGGTAAGAATTCTATAATTGATTTATTAGAAAAAATATTTAGTTTATATGTAGGTAAATTAGAAAAAATTGAGGATTTAACTAGAAATTTTAATTATCATTTATGTAATAAATTAATTATTTATGGAGACGAAATATCTGCAAATGCTCGTAAAATAGCTGATCAACTTAAAAATGCAGCTACTAGAAAAGAACAAAATATGGAAAAGAAAGGTAAAGATATTATTAAATTAATTGATTATTCTAATTATATATTTACTACTAATAATGAATGTACTGTTAAAATTGAAGAACATGATAGAAGATATTTATTAAATGAAGGACCAAAAGAAAAACTTCCTAGTGAAGATTACGTATTATATCATGAAGAAATGAATAATGATTTATCAGTAAAATTATTTTTTGATTATTTAAAAGAATATAAACCTAAATACGATTTTAGAATGGGGGGTATACCTTTAATGAATGAATATAAAAAAAGAATTTCTTATGAATCAAGACCTGCTTATATTCAAATGTTATATTTTAATACAAAAGAATTTTTAGGAAAAACATTTACATCAACTGAATTATACTCTCATTCATTAGAATATGCGAAGAAAAACTTTTTATCTGGTAATTATACAATTACAAAATTTGGAGAAGAAATAAAAAAATATATTCACAAAATTTATAAAAAAACTTCATCAACTAGAAATTTTTATTTTCCTGATGATTTAGAAATTTTTAATAATTTATTAAAAGAAGCTGATCCTGATTATTATAACTATATAAATAATCTTGAATAAAATATATAATTATTAATATTAATATTTTTTAATTTAAATTATATAAATTTTATTATATAATTTTTTTTTTTGAAAAATGGCGACTTAAATTTATCAAATATTAATGAATTTATTTATAAAATACTAATTATTGATTATTTTTATTATATAAATAATAATAACAATAATATTTTATTGTAAAATAAAAATAAAATAAATAATTAAAAATATCTTTGCTAATTATGGCTGGATGGCAGGTTAAATCATTTTTAATCGTTTTATAAAAATATTTAATAAAAAAAAAATTTATATATAAATTTTTTTAATTTATAAAATTTTTTAAAATATTTTTTTTTATCTCTAACAAATATTTTAATTTGGTAGCCATCCCCGCCACTAATATTTATATTTGATATATCATCATTAATTTTAAAATATTATATTATTGAAATGGTAATATTAAATAAATAATTAATATTATTAATAAAAAATATTCAACAATAA
>JACCED011368170.1_pt1 | contig 11826 bp, 15 predicted proteins | sample 7455021 | NCBI WGS metagenome assembly JACCED01 (sample SAMN15323456, study PRJNA562643) | freshwater metagenome | isolation source: river surface water | place: USA:Blue River Watershed | collected 2017-08-19
AAACCTCATAATTTCCATAATATCCTTGTTCAAACTTTAAAATACTAGCAATAACTCCTAAATAATGTTTATAGTTATCCTCATTAATTAAAAATTCATTATAATTATATAAAACTTTATCTATAACATCAGATGTATATTTATTTCCTAAAGGAAGATTATTATTATAAATTTCTAATTGTAAGGAAAGCTCAACTAATTCTTTGATATATTCTATTTGTATTTCTTTACTCATAGAATAAATTGTAAAATTATTAACAATATCTAGTAATCTAATATAAATATCATCTTTTTTTAACTTATAATTGTCTCTAAAAATATTAAATAATGGAATATCTAATTTACAATTTAAATAATAATTTGAAATATTATTATAGATGTTGTCAAAGAAATATATTTCACTTTTACTAATTTCTTGTAAAATAACAATAACAGATAAATAATTATGTAAAGAATCTTTATCATAAAATTTAATATTATTCAAATAATTCAAACAATCAAAAGAAATTTTATCAAAACTACATGTTTTTAAATTTTCATAAATACTTTCTAAAAATTGTTCAATAGGTTCATATTTATCCAAAGAATCTTTCCTATTCATTAATACTAATATATTATAATATTATTTATTATAATTATCTACAAATTGGTTCACCACACTCCATTATTCTAGTTTTTTTTATAATATTACCACAAGAATCTCTATAGAAAACTTCATCTAAACAACCATTTGGAATTTCTACAACAACTAAATAATAATTTAGAGAACTATTATTTTCTAATAAAGTTTTTCTTAAATTTCCTAATTTTAAAAATTCATGTGTATAGGATACTTTCTTTGGTCTAGTTTTTGGTTTTATAGGCCTTTCGCTAATTATTTCATCTACTTTATCATCTCTAAATTTACAAACCCAATAAACAATATTATTTGGATTATATTTTTCTATATGAATATTTTTTGCTTCTTCCTCAAAATCTTGTGTTAAAACTATTAATTTTGTAGAATCCCTTTCTGCGATATAACAAACTAATTCTTTAAGAATATCTGGAATTTTTACTAAATCTACTAATTTCTGAGCATATCTACTTAGTTTTTTATACCAATTTCTATAGACTAATTGATATTCATCTCGTTCTTTTAGAAAAATTTGTGTTAATCTATGAATTTTTTCTAATGATTTCTCTAAATTTGAATAAATTAATTCTTCTTTTATTTCTAATTTTTCTATATTTATTTTAATATTTTCTAATAAATAATTCATAGTAGCATTTGTAGTAATTATGCTATCATGAATTTGTCTAATTATATAATTTCTAATACTTTCTTTTGGAATATTGCCTAAAAACGGAATTCCTACTATTTCCCCTAAATCATCAACTCCAATAATTAATTTACCATTTTTTTCTAATTGACCATTACAAAAAGCAGAAATATATTTAGGGATATAATATTTAGAATAAAATTTAATATTATCTAAAATAGATTGATTAAATTTACTATCTAATTTTGTTTTTCCTAGAACAATTTTATTAATTTCATCTATATCATAATATTTATCTACATGGATTTTATAACTAAATTCCTTATATTCTATTTCTAAAGTTTCTCTATTTAAATTATGAAAAAGAATCAGCGTTCTAGAATCCATCTATTTACTAAATATTATTAACCCTAAAAATTTATTCATTCAATTTGAATATTCTTTTAGAAAGTTACTAGAGCTCTAGAGAAAATGAGATTCCAAATTATTTATTTTATTTATATTTTTAAAAAATGAATAATTAAAACATTTTTTCCTCCTTTAGCTTCTAGTACAACTAGTTGAAATCTAAACAAAACTAAAGGAATTATATCTAATTAAGAAATATAATCATCAAAATCTTCCATTATCTCTTCCCAATATTCTAATAGTTCATCTTTATCGTCTTCACTGATATCATCTAAATCATCTCTAAGTGAACTAGTAAACATTTCTGAATCTGCTTTTTTCCTATAGTCATCTTCTTCTAAAATACTAGAAGCACCAAAATCTATTAATTTTAATTTGCCTTTTTTATCTATCATAAAATTAGCTAAATGAGTATCTCCATGAATTACATTAACTTCTAATACTAATTTTTCTAATATACTTCTAACTTTTTTTAAATATTTCTTTTTAGTTTTTAAAGATATATCTTCATCTTCTAATAATTCTATTAATGTTTTTTCATATCTTTTCATAATAAATCCACATTCATTAGATTCTTCTATATAATAAGCTAGTTTAATAGGAGATGTTAGTTTATATTTAGCAACTAGATTTTGTATATGTATTTCTCTATTAAAATCCTCTAATGTATACTGGCCACTTTGATTCAAATTTATTTTTTTAAGAATATATTTACATTTAGAATTAATACAAGCTTCAAATGTACTTCCGAATGTTCCTGTAAAAATTAAAGAGCCAATTTCAAAATCTAAGGGTTCTTTCTTTTTTTTATAAAATATTTGTGAAATATTATAAAAATTTGTAGAATCTTTATTTTTAATTTTAGAATTTTTTTCAGGATTATAATTTTTAAAATCTTCTAATTTAGACATTTTCTAATTCTAGTTGAGTTTTTAATTGGTTATAAATGGGATTTTCTGTATTTATCAATTCAATTACCGATTTTACTAATTTACTTCTAGTAAAACTTTCTATAGATGCCTTAAAATCTATTGTACTATTTTTAACTCTAATAATTAATAATTTCTTTTTAAAATAATAATTATTATAATAATTATATTCACTATTATCTAAAACAACACTTATATAATGTTCACTATAATATTCACTATTTTTAGAAATATTTAATGGATAATATTTAAAATTACAAATATAATATTCATTTTCAGAATCATCTGATAATTCATCCCAGTAACTAATCATTTTATTTATATATATAATTTAATTAACTTATTTTATTTAATTAATTTATATCTTTAAAATTTAATTACAATTTCTACTATATTTAGGGAGATGTTGTGCGGGTCCAATAAAATATATACGTCTTTCAGGACAACTAAAATCTATTATTACTTTTTCTATATATTTATAAAATCCAATTGCTCCTAGACTAGTAAATATTTCTAATTTACTATTTGTTATTCCACCACTACCAGTATCAGGATATATTCCTTCCCAAATTATTTGTCCTGTTTTCTTTTTCATAAATCTATCAGAATAACTAGCTAATGTATATTTTTCTTTAAGAAAAGTTGTATTAGGAAAACTATTTTCTACTAAATAAACAAATTCGAAGGTTAATATATTATATCCTAAAGGATTAAATATAACTTCACACATAACAGTTCCATTATTATCTTGAATATTAACATTAATGATATTATAACTAGCAGTAAAATAAACACGTTCTCCACATTCTAGAATATCTATAACTTTACAGGGTACTTGATTATGACAATTACTCATTTATTATTAAATTAGAGAAAAAACCTAGTTTATTAATAAACTAATACTTAATTAGTTTTTCTCTAAAAGCTATAGAAAAAAAAGTAAAAGTAAGTAGTTGTATAGAATTTGCGAAGGACTCAAATGATTTTTTATTTCTCTATTTTTCTAAACCACTAGTTAAAATTTAAAAATTCTCTATAGCGTTTAGTTATTAGCAATCTAATACTTAATTAGTTTTTCTCTAAACCATTTAGTTAATATATATTTATAATTAGATTTGACTGGTAATCCAGTATGTTTAGTATTATAATTAGGATAACCATCTTCTAAGTTTTTCCATAAAATAGCTTTTCCTATTTCTGGAGTAATTTTAAGATTCTCGATAGGAAAATATGTTTCTCCACCCTCAAAATCATCATTTAAATAAATTATAAACGTCCATGTTCTTTGTCCCGATTTATCTAATTGTTTTTTTTCAAATTCTATAGAATCATTAAAAAAATCATAGTGTTCATCTATTGAATTATTGATATTATATTTTTGAACTTGTATTACTTCGCCATATTCTAAAGGAATATCTAAAACTGAATGAATTCTAATATTTAATTCTTTATAGAAATCATCAGATAACTTATAAAGATAAATAGTTTCTTTACCATTTTCTAAAGAGTTTCTATAGATTTTTTCTTTTTCAACTAGTTGTATTAGTTTTGTACATTCTTCTCTTTTTAAAAATTCTTTTATTTCAAATATTTTTATTGAATTTGTTTTTATTTTATTAACTATATAATTCATTTAGTTCCATAGTAATTAACTAATTATTTTAAATAATTTTTAAATAATTGTCAAATTGATTATTATTACATTAAATTATTATTTTTAATAAATGTTTGCCTATTTATACTATTTAATAAATAATAAAAAGGTAATGCCGATTAATAAATCAGAAGAAAAAGTAGTAATGATTGTAGAAGATTTTACTAAAAATAAAATTACTTATACTACTAATAAACCTAAACATAATATATTTGAAAGATATATTGAACCAAGTAATAACTAGATAAATATACTTTCCTTCATGCGTCTAAAGACGCAGATGGGCGTACCATAGAAGCGATGCTTGACGCATCGCGCCGAGTAGTAAACTACTTTGAATTCTACATTTAGAAAAAAAATAAAACTAACTAGTCTAGTTTATAAACCGTGTAAAAATCTAGATTATCTAGCTAGAAAAAAATTGACCTATTTAGTTAGTAGGTTAATTTAGATTCAACAAGAAAGCACCTGTTAACAACAATGTCCGCCATCATCAACTACGTTCGTTCTCTGCCCAACAACACTTTCGAAGGAGTTTTGGAGCACTTCGAGGGAGAGCAAGGTCTTGGATTCACTATCCACGCTAACGACAATCTCTACATGCTCGTTTCTCCTCTCGACCATTCCAGCTTCGACGATAAGCCTATCCTTCTTCGTTCAGCCGTCAACCAGTCTGTTGGTACTATCCTAGAGAAGGATACTAACAAGCTCATCTGCTTCGGTTTCCCGAAGACTACTGAGGTCCCCATCGACCAATCTACTCCTCCCTTCAGTGGTCCTATCGCAGCTCATGAGTACACTACTGGAACTCTTCTTCGTGCCTACTTCTACAATGACCAGTGGTGGCTATCTACTAATGGTTCTGCTGATGCCTACAAGTCTTACTGGATTAGTAAGAAGTCTATTGGAGAGCTTTTCGATGAGTGCCTGTGTCGCATCTACAAGCGCACTACTCGTTTTGCCGATTCTCCCCTGACTTCTTTCCTCGTTCCAGGAAACACTTATCTCTTTATGCTTCAGCATCCTGAGATGCATCTCGACAACGCTTCTAAGCCTCTCATCTACCACATGGGTACCTTCAACAATAACAAGCTGACATACGATTACAATATTCGTGTCGACCGCATTCCTCAGCCTCGTCGCGTTTCTTTCAGGAATTATGATGAGCTTCTTCGCTCATTCTCTTCTGGAACCATCGGTTATGTCTTCTTCCCTGCTACTGCTGTGGATTCTCAGGCTCCTCGCTACAAGATTCTCAGCTCTACCTTCAAGTCCCATATGAACCTTATCGGTCGTACCAACAATCTCTACCTTCGCTATCTCGAGTGTAAGGCTGAGAATACCGAGAAGGCTCTTCTGGCAGAGTATCCTAGCATCGCTCGCTACTCTTCTTGGGTTGAGAAGTCTCTGCGTCAGATTTCTTCTGATGTTGCTGCAGCCTATATTGAGAAGTATGTGAAGAAGAACTATGCTGTTCCCATCAACTTCTATCTTCGTCCTATTGTCGGCGCAATTCGCGAGGAACGCATCTACGTCACACCTGCCAGTGTCTACACCCATATCTCGCAGTACCATCCTAAGCGTATCAACTTCATCCTGAATGGTCTCGCGTATATCAACACTGGTGACGTTCGCCTTCCCCCTATTGAGGAGCAATCTGAAATCCCTATTCCTCCTGTCGCTTCTTCTTCCTATGAGTATCCTCTTCTCCCAGTCTTTTCTGCTTCCGCAACTGCTCTTGTTCCTGCTATGTGGGACCCTTTCACTGAGGCTGAGATGGATGAGGTCGAGCATATGATTGAGCTCAGCAAGATTGGTGACAAGCCTACTTATGAATATCTCGAGACTCTTTCCGAGGATGAGCTGGAGGATTTCCTTCGTCCTCGCTTCATGCCCTACATTATCTCAGAGCTTTTCATGAATGAAGACGAGGGTGCTGCTCCCTACGACCATGAGTATGTGTTTGGTCTTATGCTGGACCACTCTTGCTTCGAGCTTGGTGCTGCCTACGATGACGATGCTTCCCTGATTCCCCTTATTCATGAGTGTGCTGAGATTTCTACCGCTATGGATTCTTTTGTTCAACTTCGCTGGAGCCCCATTGCCCTTGCTCTTGCTAAGTAATTATATGTGTTTGTTTTTAGTTAGAGAATAAAGTAAAATAAAATAGTAAAATGAAATAATAAAGAAAAGTAAAAAGTAAAAAGAAAAAAAATAAAAAAACTTTGTAGGACTTTGTTTATTTTTTGATTTTATCTATGCCATTTATTGTTCCATTTTTTAAAGTAAAATAAGTTCCTAAGGGGATATTTTTAAAACAACAATTAGGATTAAGTGGAGAATAGGTTGTATCGATGTAGATTATTTCATTTTCTGGATCAATATATTTGTCAAGAACCTTCGCTATAATTTGTTCAGGTTCAACTTTTAAAACTAAGCAACGAACCATTTTAATCTAGGGAAATACTATAATTTTTGAATTATTACTTTTTAATAATTTAAATATTAATTTATCCATCTATAAAAAGCTCTTCTCAAATGTCTAATGAAATAGACATTATTTATACTACAGAACAATCCTATTATCATTTAATTGATTGTATAAGTTTATACAATGATATATTAAAAAGTTATAATAAACATCAACTAGATGAATTACAAGAACATTTATTCAAATATTGTTTTAGAGATAATTTTATAGAATTATTAGTGGATATAGAAAAAATAGCAGAGGAATTATTACAAATCTATTCAGATATAGAAGTTATTAATTATTTAGAATTTCTATTATCAGAAGTTATTTATGAAAAATCTCTAAATCATCTAAAACTAAAAGGAAAAATGAAATTATCATATTATTGTATTATTTTATGTGAACATTTAAAATATTTTTTATATGAGCAAATTTCTAGTACACTAGTTGAGAATTCACCAGATGCTAAACAAGTTATTAGAGAAAAAGTTGTAAAATTACAATGTAAAAGTAATAAGAAAAATTGTTTATTAATTATTGATAAATATTATAAACAATTATTATCTAAAAAAGAATTAGTTGAAGATTTAAAATTATCTAATGAGTTAATCGAAAAATTAGAAATTTACAAATTAAAAGAAAAGAAAAATAAATACGAAATCGAGATAGTTATAGAAAAATAACTATTTAGACAGTTTAATTTAATGAAGTATCCATATCTATTCTTCTAGCTAGGAATAAATTGAACTCTAAAGATTCTAAAAAGATTAGCATTTTGGACAATGGCCACCAACCAGATTGTACTTGATCTCGGCGATGACAAGACCATCAGCAACATCCACGACCTGTTTAGTTCTATTTTGAGGGAACGCTTCGAGAACGACCGTACCGAGTATAACCCGGATGCGGGAGCCCAGTTCGTTCTTGAGTGGGACGAACCAGAGAAAATTTACCGTTGTATTAACGACCACGATTTTTTGGAGCTTCGCGCAAGGACTCTGATTGAGGTTGATATGGTTAGTCAGCGACTTCTCCGCGAACAGGGACTTCGTTAATTTTTAAGTAAATCAGGCTTTATTTGAAAAGCCTAAATTACTTTGTAAGCCTCTAAACTTTGTTTATTTAGTATTAATTTATTTCTAAATAATACTAAAATGACTTTTGTAAATATTCATTTAGTTAAACCTAAAAAAATATATCTAAAAAACAATGAATCAAATTTAGAACTATTAGTTCATGGACAAGGTGTTTTTTTATTTAGATGTAATTATTTAGAAAATTGTAAAATCAAATTATTAAATAATTCTGGAGATGGATTTATTATATATTTAAATCCACTAAATATTTATGCAATAAATATTATTAATCAAGAATTATTAATAGATAATAATAATAATCAAGGATTAATTAATAAAGAAGGAGTTTATTATTGGATAAGTTTAGATAGTCAAAATCAAAGATTAATAGTAGGGATTGGAGAAGCTAGAATAGATAATATAATTTATAAATATGAATGGAAATTTACAAAAGAAGAAGAGGAAGAAAGAAAGGCAAATAAGAAATTCTTAGAAAGTATTAAAATAATTAAAGTAGGTAAAAAAGTAAAACCAATATGTATTTTAAGAGATCCTATAACCAAATCTGTTCCTATGTTTATTAAAAATACAAATGAATTAACAATAGAAAATATTGGAGAAGGAAAGTATTTGCCTCATAGTAATTTAAATAGTATAGGTAAAAAACTATATGAATGTATTTCTGGTTGTAAATTCATTTTAGATGACGAAGATTTTCCAGATTTTTCAAAGGCAATAGAGAATAGTATAAAAACACCAGGTTTATGGTGTTTTGAGAAATTAAAAGAGAAATCTACTGAATTTAATAAAGATAAACCAAATTTATATGAAACTTATTTAAGAATCACTTTAGGAGAAAACAATGGGGAATCACCAGGAATTCCCTATGTAATAGAAATATGGCCTCCACAACATTATTCTCCTATTCATAATCATGGTGGAGCTAATGCAGTTATTCGTGTTTTACATGGTAGTATAAATGTTAGTTTATATCCATATTTATCAGATGGTGTAGAACCATTTGGGAAAGTTGATTTTAATAAAGATGATGTAACTTGGATTAATCCTACATTAAATCAAGTTCATCAATTAAGAAATATAGATGAAAATACAACTTGTATAACAATACAATGTTATATGTATGATGAAGAAGATAGGGGTCATTATGATTATTTTGATTATTTGAATAATAAAGGGATATCTGAACAATATGAACCAGATAGTGATATGGATTTTATAGAATTCAAAAAGTTAATAAAAGAAGAATGGGAAACTATAAATAATAATACTATAAATTATAATGAAATGACAATTAATAAATTAAAAGAAATATGTAAGGAGAGAAATATTAAAATAAAGAGTAGATTAAATAAAGAAAAAATAATTGATTTATTAAATAAATAGTAAATAAATATCTAAAGTTATAAAATGAACTACATTAATATCTATATCAGAGTTAATAGTGATGTAGAATCAAATTTAGATAAAATAGATGATTTAATATTAACTAATAAATATTTTGAACCAGTTATAAAGAAATCTCCAAGTTTTACTTTGGAAAAAGATTTAGCAAAATGTTTAGTATCATATGATAGAAAAAATATATTGCAACATAAATTTGGATGTTATAGTGGATTATTTAACAAAGTTTTAAATGATAAAAAAGTTCAAAAGATTTTGGAGAATAAAATTAAAAAGTATATTAATAGACAAAAAATATTAGAATTTATCCGATTAGAAAAAGTTCAATGGAATTATTCAGATTCTGATACAGATTCTGATGATAGTTCAGAATCTACAAAATCAATTAATTATTTTTTAGAGAAAGATGATGAATCTTCTGGATTAGATACAGATAGTGATTGGGACTAATTCAGTCTAAATTGTATCTCTAGACAATTCAGTCTAAATTATATTTATTAATAATATCTTTGGTGTAGAAGTTAAAGATATTATTCATAATAATGGCGGCACAATTGCTAACATTATAGGAAGCGATAATACCGGTTTGAGGGATTTCGATGCTAAAAGAACCGTCAAATAATTTATGTGTTTCTAGAAGATTTTTAGGAACTCCATATTTTTCATTTCCCATAATAAAACAAATTTCTTTATTTTGAGGAATTTTTTCTAGTTGATATTTCCAATTAATTTTATTAAGAAGAATAGAATTTTTGGATTGTTCAATAAAAATAGGAATCATATTATATTGTTTCATAATTTGAATAAATAGTTCTGTATCAAAATCATAATCATCTTTTTCTAGAAGATTTTTTGTAGCTTTATCTATTTTTTCACGATTTTTATCAGATTCAATAATTCCATCAGGAAAATCTTTAGAAATTCGAATAACTTCTACATGATTATATAGAGTCATAGCAGAACGTTTATCATATTTTCTTTTGCCAAATACAAAAAATCGTTTAACTCCATTAATATTAGCAGAACGAATCATATTACCAATATTTAGACAACCATTAATACTAAGAGCTAAAATATTATAATTAAATTTAGTATTTCCATAGGATGTATTGCGTTTCATTTTAGGAGTACAAACTTCTTCAAAATATTGTTTTTGGTTATTCATTCCTAACGCCTAATATTTAAAAACTATTATCTAATCAATTTTGATTAATTTAATTGAAATTGAAAATCAATTAATTAGAATATTAATTATTAAAATGTCGGGTTCAGCAATTGTTCTATCTAAAAATATTTTTGATATTGATAAATTTGATAAACTAAAAATTCATTTAGAAGAAGTAGATACTTTTACAGGAGATTTTGCGGTACTTGGTAAAAGACTTCTAAATTCAAATCTATTTATTGAAATTGCTAATTATATGAGGATTTCTAATACTGGAAAATTTAGTCTTCTAACTGCTAGTAAAATGGATAAAAAAGGAAAACAGGAAGAACCCCAAACTATTACAGAATATATTATTCAAAAGGTAGGAAGTTCTAGTTATCTAGTAAGAGATAAGGAAACTCAACAACAATTAGGATATCTTAATATGAAATGTAGTGAAGAGGCTGTAATGTTACCAAAGGAAATTAGAAGTTTTGTAGAAGATTTTATGAATAGTACTGAAGAACAAAAAGTATTTAATTTTAAGAAGAATGGATATAGAATTTACAAGGAAGATTCTGAATTTTATATGGAACATATTTATACAGGATTTGTAGCTAAAATTAAGGTAGTTAATGTTTAATTAACGTGCGTAATAAGTAGTTAATGTTTAATTAATATAGATTTTATGAAGATTATCAATAATAGAATTACGAATATAATTAATTGCTAAATTTTTTTCATATTCATTAATAATTTTATTAATTTCTTTGATTCTATAAATAATTAGTTGTTTACCATTTTCGTCAATAACTTCACAAAAACTAATAATTCTCTTAACTTCAGGAGATTTTTTGGGAATATTAGGAATATCTAAAATACCAAAATACTTATATTTAGTTAACCATTTTAGAAATTCTTTGGGTGTTAATTCGGATAAATAATTACTAATATTTTGAGCAATTTCTTTATAATTTTCCGATTTATTCATTTGATATTCTAATATTATATAGAATAAATTTCAATTCATTGACACTATTTCAAGTGTGTGAATAGAAAAAAATGATTTAAACACAAGACTGTAATAATGTAATAGTAAATAAAAATGGCTGATGCTTCTGAAAAACAACACGTCTCAATTGTAGTCTGTGGACATGTAGATTCTGGTAAATCAACAACTACTGGTCGTCTCATCTATGACCTTGGTGGTATTCCTGAACGTGATATGCAAAAACTTCGTGAAGAGGCAGATAACCTTGGTAAAGGTTCATTTGCTTTTGCTTTCTATATGGACCGTTCTAAGGAAGAACGTGCTCGTGGTATTACTATTATGTGTACAACTAAGGAATTCTTTACTGATAAATATCATTATACTATTGTTGACGCACCTGGTCACAGGGATTATGTTAAAAATATGATTAGTGGTTCTTCTCAAGTTGATTTAGCTCTTATCAT
>JACCED010555065.1_pt1 | contig 11825 bp, 11 predicted proteins | sample 7455021 | NCBI WGS metagenome assembly JACCED01 (sample SAMN15323456, study PRJNA562643) | freshwater metagenome | isolation source: river surface water | place: USA:Blue River Watershed | collected 2017-08-19
AACGCTCGAGGCCCACTATGCCCACCTGCTGGTCCACGGCACCCTGCACGCGCAGGGCTGGGACCATGAAACCAGCGAGCGGGACGCGCTGGCGATGGAGACTGCGGAAATCCTGCTGATGGGGGCGCTGGGATTTTCCAACCCCTACTGAGTCCCGCACGACCCGAGCCGCAGGCCCTTGCATGACCCGCGGTTCGCCCTCTGCGAACCTCCTGTCTGCGAATCAGCGTCGCCGAGCGTCAAAGCGGGTCGACCGTGTCGTCGAAATGCGCCTCGACGTCACTCGGCAGCAACTGGATGGTGGCGCGCAACCCTGGCACCGCCGCCATCAGGGCCTGTTCCACCGAGGTCCGAAGTGCCGAGGCCCGGCGCAGTGTCCAGTCGGCCGGCATGTGCATGTGCATGTCCACGAAGCGTCGCTGGCCGGCCTTGCGGGTGGTCACATGATCGAAGCGGATGGTGGCGTGGGCGAAGCCCTCCAGTGTGCGCTGGATCTCGGCCTGTACCTCCGGCTCCAGCGCCTCGTCCATCAGCCCCTGGGAAGACCGGCGCAGGAGCGATACGCCCTCACGCAGGATGTTGAGCGCCACGCCCATGGCCACCAGGCTGTCGAGCCAGAGCCATCCGGTGAGGGCCGCTAGCGACAGACCCGCCACCACACCGGCCGAAGTCCAGACATCCGTGACCAGGTGCCGGGCGTCGGCCTCCAGGGCGATCGACCGGTGCGCGCGGGCCGCCTGGAACATCACCCAGGCGAGCAGTCCGTTCAGGGCTGAACTGGCAACCGCCAGGCCGAGGCCCCAGCCGACCTGCTGCAGTGGCTCGGGATCGAGCAAACGGTGGCTGGCGGCCCAAAAAATACCCACAGCTGCACCGATGATCAGGATGCCCTCGAAGCCGGAGGAGAAGTACTCGGCCTTGTGGTGGCCATAAGGGTGCTCCTCGTCGGGGGGCGCCTGGGCAACCGTCACCATGACCAGGGCAAACAAAGCGCTGGCCAGATTGACGAAGGACTCCAAAGCGTCCGACAGCAAGCCTACCGACCCGGTCAACTGCCAGGCCAAGGCCTTGAGCGCGATAGTGACCACCGCCACCACCGCCGAGACCAGCAACAGCCGGCGCGGCGTCAGCTGGGCGAGCGGTCCCCGCATGAGAGACCCGGCCTCAGGCCAGGGTGACGCGCGCGAACTTGCGCTTGCCCACCTGGACCACGTAGCTGCCTGCACCCAGCTTGAGGCCCTTGTCGCTCACTACACTGGAGTCGACCCGCACACCGCTGCCATCGATCAGGCGGTTGGCCTCCGAGCTCGACGGCGCCAGGCCGGCGGCCTTGAGCAGTGCGGCGATACCCATGGGCGCGCCGGACAGCTGCACCTCCGGGATCTCGTCGGGCACGCCTCCCTTGCTGCGATTCACGAAGTCCTGCTCGGCGGCATCGGCCGCGTGGACATCGTGGAAACGGGCGGTGATTTCCTTGGCCAGCATGACCTTGGCGTCACGCGGGTTGCGGCCACCCTCGACCTCGGCGCGCAGGGCCGCGATTGCGGCCTCCGACTTGAAGCTCAGGAGGGTGAACCAGCGCCACATCAGCGTGTCGGAGATGGACATCACCTTGGCAAACATGGTGTTGGCATCCTCACTGATGCCGATGTAGTTGTTCTTGCTCTTGGACATCTTGTCGACGCCGTCGAGCCCCTCCAAGAGCGGCATGGTCAGGATGCACTGGGGCTCCTGGCCCCACTCCTGCTGCAAGTGCCGACCCATCAGGAGGTTGAACTTCTGGTCGGTGCCACCCAGCTCCAGGTCGGACTTCAGGGCCACCGAGTCGTAGCCCTGCATCAGGGGGTAGAGGAATTCGTGCACCGAGATGCTGTGGCCCTGGGTGAAGCGCTTGTGAAAGTCGTCGCGCTCCATCATCCGGGCCACGGTGTACTTGGCGGCCAGCTGGATCATGCCGCGGGCACCCAGAGGGTCGGACCACTCACTGTTGTAGCGAATCTCGGTACGGGCGGGGTCCAGCACCATGCTGGCCTGGCGGTAGTAGGTCTCGGCGTTGGCCTTGATCTGCTCCGCGGTCAGTGGAGGGCGGGTGCTGTTGCGGCCCGAGGGGTCGCCAATCATGGTGGTGAAGTCGCCGATCAGGAAGATGACCTGGTGGCCCAGGTCCTGAAGCTGGCGCATCTTGTTCAGGACCACCGTGTGCCCCAAGTGGATGTCTGGCGCGGTCGGGTCCAGCCCCAGTTTGATCCGCAGCGGCACGCCCGAGGCCTCGGAACGAGACAACTTTTGTTCCCACTCTCCCCGCGGAAGCAGCTCTTCGCATCCACGCAGGGACACCGCCATGGCTTCGCGGACCCGCTCGGACACTGCTGGGCTTTCTTTTACAGCTGCTTGATTCATAAGGCTTTTTCTTGAATGGACGGCGCTGCGTGAGCGGCTATACTCGCCCTGACTCGAGGTTTGGCTGATTCTAGATCGCGACTGGTGGCGCACTTCGCGCCCGGTACCGGTCAGGGCGACCGACCCTCTGTATTTCCATACGACCCTTGCGCGCGCACCGCGCAGACCCGACCACCCGGCCTGCCAAGAGATGGCGGTCCAAACACAGGAGCCCTGTTTGAGCCCTCGCCTCGTGGCCGCCGGCCAGCGCATCGCAGCCCGTCTGGGCCATGTGCTGGAGCACCACCCCAAGCAGATCACTGCCTTGCTGGCGGCGGTTTTGCTCGGCGGCGGAGGCGGCGCACTGGCGGTGGCCAACTTCGGCCCCGACGCGGCAGAAGTGCCTGTGCGCATGGTGACCGAGGCCGTGCAGCCCCTGCCCTTGGCCGCCCAGATCGAGGCGCTGGACCTGCAGGCCCTGCGCCTGTACCGCTCCGACACCGTCCGCGGCAATGACACGGTCGAGACCCTGTTTGCCCGCCTCGGCCTGGTCGATGCCGCAGCCGCCGCCTTCGTCCGCAACGACCCCGTCTTCCGGACCAAGGTGCTCGGTCGCAACGGCCGTAACCTCAGCGCCGAGGCCGACGGCCAGCAGGCCCTGCGCAAGCTGGTCGCCCGCTGGGTAGCCGACGACAGCGGTACCTTCCGCCGGCTGGTGATCGAACGCGGCGCGGACGGCAAGCTGGTCTCTCGCGTCGAAACCGCGCCTTTGGTGGCCACCTCCCGGCTGGGTGGCGGCACCATCCGCAGTTCCCTGTTCGGGGCGGTTGATGACGCCCGTATACCCGACGACATCGCAGTGCAGATGGCCGACCTGTTCGGAGGCCGTATCGACTTCCACCGTGGACTGCGCAAGGGCGATCAGTTCCGCGTGGTCTACGAGTCGCTCGAGGCCGACGGCGAGCCGATGCGCTCGGGCCGCGTGCTCTCAGCCGAGTTCACCAACGCAGGCAAGACTCACAGCGCCGTCTGGTTCCAGGAGACGGGCCGCAAAGGGGCCTACTACTCGCTCGACGGCAAGACCCTGGCGTCCCAGTACCTTGCCTCGCCCATGGAGTTCTCCCGGGTGACCAGCGGCTTCGCCATGCGCATGCACCCCATCTTGCAGCAGATGCGAGCTCACTTGGGCGTGGACTACGCAGCGCCCACCGGCACGCCGGTGCGGGTGATCGGTGATGGCGTCGTTGAATTCGCGGGTTGGCAAAACGGCTACGGCAATGTCGTCCACATCAAGCACAGCCGCAGCGACACCACGATCTACGCACACCTGAGCCGTATCGACGTGCGCAAAGGTCAGCAGGTCTCCCAAAGCCAGCGCATCGGCGCGGTCGGAGCCACCGGCTGGGCCACGGGCCCCCACCTGCACTTCGAGTTCCGCATCAATGGCGTGCACAAGGATCCCTTGACGATCGCGCGCAATGCCGAGGGCGTGCCCTTGACGGCGGAGGCACGGCCCGCTTTCGAAAAGCTGGTCGCCACCGTCCGCCCGAAGCTGGCCGCCGCGGCCAGCCTGGCCACCACGGCGAGCGCCGAGTAAGCCGCCAGGTCAGCCCATGGCGGCCGGGGCGCAGCAGGTTTTAAACGACAGACGCTTCATCGGCCTGATGTCCGGCACCTCGCTGGACGGGGTCGACGGTGTTCTGGCCGACTTCGGCAGCCAGCCGCCCCGGATCCTCGCTCACGTCAGCGCCCCCTTCCCCGAGGCCCTGAGACGGGAACTGCTGGCCCTCAACACACCCGGCGAGAACGAACTGCACCGCGCGGCACTGGCCGGGAACGGCCTGGCGAAGGCCTATGCGGAGGTGGTTCAGGCCTTGCTGCACAAGACCGGGCTGCCCGCCTCGGCCGTGTGCGCGATCGGCGCCCACGGGCAAACCGTCCGCCACCGCCCTGGCGAGTTCGACGGTACAGGCTACACCCTGCAACTGAATCAGCCCGCCCTGCTGGCGGAGCTCACCGGCATCGCGGTCGTGGCGGATTTCCGCAGCCGAGACGTCGCCGCCGGTGGGCAGGGCGCGCCCCTGGCGCCTCTGTTCCACCGCGCCTGGTTCGGCGAGCCTGGACAGGCGCTGGCCTTGCTCAATCTTGGTGGCATGGCCAACCTTACCTTGCTGGGTGCGGATGGCAGCTGTACCGGTTTTGACTGCGGCCCTGGCAACGTGTTGATGGATGGCTGGTGTTCCCGGCATCGCGGCCAGGCCTTCGACGCCGGCGGCGCCTGGGCAGCGTCGGGCCGGGTGCTCCCCGGACTACTGGCTCGATTACAAGCCGAGCCCTTCTTCCATAAGCCCCCGCCCAAGAGCACCGGGCGGGACCTGTTCGGTCTGGGCTGGCTCGACGCGCAATTGGCCCAAGAGGGACTGAGCAGCATGACTGATCCCGCGCCACTGGCTGATGTGCAGGCCACCCTGGCCGAGCTCACCTCCAGCGCCTGCGCCAACGATCTGCGCCGGCATGGCAAGGGCATCACGCGCCTCGTGGTCTGCGGCGGCGGCGCGCTCAATGATCACTTGATGGCGCGGCTGGCGGTGCATCTGCCCGGCGTACAGGTGATGAGCACCACCACGCTGGGGCTGCATCCGCTGCAGGTGGAGGCCGCCGCCTTCGCTTGGCTCGGCTGGCAGGCGGTGGAGGGGCAGGCGCAGCCCCTGCAAAGCATCACGGGCGCCAAGGGCGCCCGTGTGCTGGGATGCATTTACCCGGCCTGAGCCGGGGCTGCGCAAGAGTTCAGGCCGAAGAACTTCAGACCGAAAAGCTAGAACCGCAACCGCAGGTCGACTGCGCGTTCGGGTTCTTGATCACGAACTGAGCGCCCTGCAGATCTTCCTTGTAGTCGATTTCGGCACCCACCAGATACTGGTAGCTCATCGCGTCGATCAGCAAGGACACACCGTTCTTGCTCATGATGGTGTCGTCCTCATTGGTCACCTCGTCGAAGGTGAAACCGTACTGGAAGCCAGAGCAACCGCCCCCTTGCACAAAGACGCGCAGCTTAAGCTCGGGGTTGCCCTCTTCGGCAATCAGGTCGGCCACCTTGGCTGCGGCGCTGTCGGTGAAGACCAGCGGCAGGGGCATGTCGTTCTGAATGTTCTCGGCTACTGCGCTCATGGGAATTCCTCAAAGAATTGGTCGGATATTAGTCCATCGCCGTCCGATTACAAGGAAGAGCGGGCTTGACCCCATTACGAGCATTGCGGGGGCGGGACCTGAAGAGTAAAAAAGGCCGCACTGGCGAACCGGTGCGGCCTCTTGGCCAGCCAGCGAGCGGCGCCTGCCCCTCGCATGGCGTCGGCAGAATCAGCGCTTGCTGAACTGCTTGCGACGGCGGGCAGAGTGCAGACCGACCTTCTTACGCTCGACCTCACGTGCGTCGCGAGTCACGAAGCCGGCCTGCGACAGCACAGGCTTGAGGGTCGCGTCGTAGTCGATCAGCGCGCGGGTGATGCCATGGCGGGTGGCGCCGGCTTGGCCGGATTCACCGCCGCCGTGGACGTTGACCTGAATGTCGAAAGTCTCGACATGGTTGGTCAGCACCAGGGGCTGCTTGACGATCATGATCGAGGTCTGACGGCCAAAGAACTGCTCAATGTCCTTGCCGTTGACCGAGATCTTGCCGGTTCCCTTTTTCAGGAAGACACGGGCCACACTGCTCTTGCGGCGGCCGGTGCCGTTGTTCCAATCACCAATCATGTCAGCTCCTTAGATCTCGAGCGGCTTGGGCTGCTGCGCGGTATGCGGGTGCTCGGCACCACCGTATACCTTGAGCTTCTTGATCATGGCGTAGCCCAGAGGGCCCTTGGGCAACATGCCCTTGACCGCCTTTTCCAGCGCGCGGCCAGGATGCTTGGCCTGCATATCGCGGAAGTTGGTCTCGTAGATGCCGCCAGGAAAACCGGAGTGACGGAAGTACTTCTTGTTCAGCTCTTTCGTGCCAGTGACACGGAGCTTGGAAGCGTTGATGACGACAATGAAGTCGCCGGTATCGACGTGAGGCGTGTAAATGGCCTTGTGCTTGCCGCGTAAACGGAGGGCTGCTTCGCTGGCAATCCGTCCGAGCACCTTATCGGTGGCGTCAATCACAAACCACTCGTGCGTCACGTCAGCGGGTTTCGCGCTGAACGTCTTGGTCATATTGACCCTTTCGAGATGGTTTGGCGATCCTTTTCCACGGTCGGTGTCCCTCTTTGATGGGGACCTCTTAGGTGGGGTTTTGGCGCGGCACCGGGGCACCTCGCCTTATCTGCCGCGGGACCACAAAAACGCTGCAGAGCCCTCGATTATACGAATTCCCGGCCCCATGCCCGACTGTTTTTCGAGAAGGGGGACCGGGGCGGCTACCATCCCCGCATGTTCAGTTACCGCCACGCGTTCCACGCCGGCAACCACGCCGACGTGCTTAAGCACCTAGTGCTGGTCGCCACCGTCCGGCACCTGCTGCAAAAGCCCGCCGCCCTGATGGTGGTGGACACCCATGCCGGCGCCGGTCTGTACCGCCTAGATGACGACTATTCGGCTACTTCTGGCGAGGCCGACGAGGGAATTCTGGCGCTTATGAAGTACATGGCGGCCACGCCGCCGGAGCGCCCCGCCGCTGCCCTGACCGACTACCTCGACCTGGTGCGCAGCTTCAACCGGGACGGCGCGCGCCTGCGCCTGTACCCCGGCTCGCCCTTCGTCACCCAGCATTTCCTGCGGCAGGAGGCGCGCGACAAGCTCAAACTGTTCGAGTTGCACCCCACCGACAGCCAGGCCCTGGTCGCCCATGTGGCCCAGCTTCAGGCCGGCCGGCAGGTGAGCGTGACCCGGCAAGACGGCTTCGAGTCACTGCGCGCCCTGCTGCCCCCGCCCTCGCGGCGCGGCCTGGTGCTGATCGACCCCAGCTACGAGATCAAGAGCGACTACCCCAAGGTGGCCGACTGTTTGCAAGACAGCCTCGAGCGCTTCGGGACCGGTTGCTACGCCATCTGGTACCCCATCATTCCGCGGCCTGAAGCACACGGACTGCCGCGTCGCCTCAAGACATTGGCACAGCAGGCCAAGCGCCCCTGGCTGCACGCCACGCTGGCTATCGGCCAGCGCAACGAGGGCGTGCAGGCCCGTATGCCCGATGAAGCCCGACGGCGCCCGGGCCTCACCGCCAGCGGCATGTTCCTGGTGAACCCGCCCCACACGCTGAAACCGGTGCTCGCTGAAGCCCTGCCTCAGGTGCTGGCAGCCCTGGGCCGCGGGCGCGGCCAGGGCTTCGAGCTGGAATCAGGCAGCTGAGAAAAAACGGCGCTGCAAACCTGCAGCGCCAGCCTGGCCGATCGAAGGGGAACGATCGACGGTGAGTCAGGCGCTCTTGATGCGCGCATTGAGGCCCAGCACCGCCTCGGACTGGTTCATCGTGTAGAAGTGCAGGCCCGGCACACCGCCATTGACCAATTGCTCGCACAGATCGGCCACCACGTCGAGGCCGAAGGCCTTGATGGAGGCGGTGTCGTGTCCGAAGGACTGCAGGCGCAGCCGTATCCAGCGCGGAATCTCGGCGCCGCAGGCATCGGAAAACCGCATCAGCTGTGTGCTGCTGGTGATCGGCATGATGCCCGGCACGATGGGCACATCGACGCCGAGCTTGTGCAGATCGTCCACGTAGCGGAAGTAGGCGTCGCTGTTGAAAAAGTACTGGGTGATGCCGGAGTTGGCGCCGGCCTTGACCTTGGCCGCGAAGGCCTCCAGGTCCGCCTGCGGTGAGCGCGCCTGGGGGTGCGTCTCGGGGTAGGCAGCCACCTCCAGGTGGAAGTGATCGCCGGTCTCTGCGCGGATGAAGGCCACCAGGTCACTGGCGTAGCGGAACTCGCCGCTCGCGCCGTAGCCGCTGGGCAGGTCACCGCGCAAGGCGACGATGCGGCTGACACCCGCCTCCCGGTAGGCCGCCAGACGCTCGCGGATGCTCGCTTGCGTCTGACCGATACAAGACAGGTGAGGCGCTGCGGGCTTGCCCTCGGTCATGATTTCCACCACCGCCTGCAGGGTGCCATCCTGAGTCGAGCCGCCGGCGCCGAAGGTGACCGAGCAGAACTCGGGCTCGAGCGCATAGAGGCGCTGACGCGCGAGACGCAGCTTGGCAGCGCCCTCGGGAGTTTTGGGCGGAAAAAATTCCAGGCTGATGGGGACCATGTGTGGCTCCTTGCCGATCTGCTTCTTCAGCGTGCGGGACTGGCCGTCCGACGCGCGCTGGCTTAGGACCTGGCCGCTTGCTGCGGCCGGGCGTGGATGAAAAATTCGCGATTGCCGTCGCCACCGGCGATCGGACTGTCCAGCCAACGCAGCACCGCGAGCCCGCAGGTCTCGCAGGCCGCGCGGATGCGGGCCTCGACCTCGACGTGGCGCGCGGGGTCACGCACGATGCCGCCCTTACCCACCTGCCCTGGCTGCAGCTCGAACTGCGGTTTGACCAGCATCAGCAAATCGCCTCCCGGCGCCAGCAGGGGCGCGAGCGCCGGCAGTACGAGGGTGAGCGAAATGAAGGACAGGTCGCCCGTCACCAGGCCATAGGTCGGCAGCGGCAGGTCGGCCGCTTGCAGCTGGCGGGCGTTCACGCCCTCCAACGCCGTCACTCGCGGGTCATCGCGCATGCGCGGGTGCAACTGGCCGTGGCCCACGTCCACCCCCACCACCTGAGCGGCGCCCGCCTGCAGCAGACAGTCGGTAAAGCCTCCAGTGGACTGACCCACATCGAGGCAGTCACGCCCCCGAGGACTGATGCCGCACGCATGCAAGGCCCCCTCAAGCTTGAGACCGCCACGCGAGACATAGCGCGCCTCAGCGTCATCGAGCAGCTCGATTTCGGCCTGCGCGGGTAGCTCATCGCCGTTTTTGGCGACCGCCTGCCAGCCGCGCGGTCCGCGCCAGCGCATGCCAGCGGCGATCAGCCGCTGGGCCTGCGAGCGCGAGGCGGCAAGCCCTCGGTCCACAAGAAGTTGGTCTGCGCGCATGGAACGCAAGAGGCCGCTGAGGGGCAAGACCGGACCGCAGTGCCGGCAGGCAGGCAGGCGAGAGTCCGTCCCGATGGGACACCCTCGTCCGCCCCTTCGCCAACAGGCGGACGCCAAGCCTTAATAGCGGTAGGTGTCCGGCTTGTACGGGCCCTGCTTGGGCACGCCGATGTAGCCAGCTTGCTCATCAGACAGCTCGGTGAGCTGAGCGCCGATCTTCTGAAGGTGCAAGCGGGCCACCTTCTCGTCCAGGTGCTTGGGCAGGGTGTAAACCTTGCCCACGTCATAGCCCTCGGAGTGCGTGAACAGCTCGATCTGGGCAATGGTCTGATTGGCGAAAGAGGAGGACATCACAAAGCTGGGATGGCCGGTACCGCAGCCCAGGTTCACCAGACGACCCTTGGCTAGCAGGATGATGCGCTTGCCATCCTTGAAGATGACATGGTCGACCTGCGGCTTGATCTCTTCCCACTGGCACTGGGTCTCGAGCTCGGCGACGTCGATTTCGTTGTCAAAGTGGCCAATGTTGCAGACGATGGCCTGGTCTTTCATCTTGGCCATGTGGGCAAAGGTGATGACCGACTTGTTGCCGGTGGCGGTGACAAAAATATCGGCTTTGTCTGCGGCGTAGTCCATGGTGACCACACGGAAGCCTTCCATCGCCGCCTGCAGGGCGTTGATCGGGTCGATCTCGGTGACCCAGACCTGGGCCGACAGGGCACGCAGGGCCTGGGCGCTGCCCTTGCCCACGTCGCCGTAGCCGGCCACGACTGCGACCTTGCCCGCGATCATCACGTCAGTGGCGCGCTTGATACCGTCCACCAGGGACTCGCGGCAGCCGTAGAGGTTGTCGAACTTGCTCTTGGTGACCGAGTCATTGACGTTGATGGCGCGGAACATCAGGCTGCCCTTGGCAGACATTTCGTTCAGGCGGTGCACACCGGTGGTGGTTTCCTCAGTCACGCCGATGATCTGGGCGCTCTTACGGCTGTACCAGGTGGGGTCGACAGCCAGCTTGGCCTTGATGGAGGCGAAAACGATGCGCTCTTCCTCGCTGCCCGGGTGGGCAAGGACGGAGGCGTCTTTCTCGGCCTTCTTGCCCAGGTGCATGAGCATGGTGGCGTCACCGCCGTCGTCCAGGATCATGTTGGGGCCTTCGCCAGCCGAGCCCTTGGGGCCAAACTCGAAGATGCTATGGGTGTAGTTCCAGTAGTCCTCAAGCGTCTCGCCCTTGATGGCGAACACCGGGGTGCCAGCAGCGGCGATGGCTGCGGCTGCATGGTCTTGAGTGGAAAAGATGTTGCAGGAGGCCCAACGAACATCAGCGCCCAGAGCCTGAAGCGTCTCGATCAGCACCGCGGTCTGAATGGTCATGTGGAGCGAGCCGGTAATGCGCGCGCCCTTCAAAGGTTGCTTGGCTGCGAACTCCTGGCGGATCGCCATCAGACCGGGCATTTCGGTCTCGGCAATGCGGATTTCCTTGCGGCCCCAATCGGCCAGGGACAGGTCAGAGATGGCGCAGTCGACGGTGGCGACTGGCTTGAGGATGGCGTTCATACGTGCTCCAAAATCAGGTGGGTGGACCAGAAATCCACTGCGGCCTGGGAAGCACCGGGGTTGGGGGCTCACCACACGGACACAGTGGGTGAGCGTCGTTGCGGGTTGAAGCCCGAGCCTCGCACATGGTGTGCTGCAACGCTCCTCGGGACGGGCGGATTATAGGTTCTCCGGCCAAAGCCCCACAGACCGCCATTAATTGGACTTGAAAACAGAGACCCGGTGCCCGTTGCTCACCAGCAGGTGGTCTGAAGTCAGGAGAACCCCTACCGGAAAATACAGTGACCGCTGCGAGGTGGCGATAACGCTCTCGGTGAATGAGGCTTGCCCGAGCACCCCGTCGGCTGGCTGGAAATTACGCGTGGGGAAGTTGTTCCACAGCAGGACACGGTAAGCGTAGGGGTCGGTGATGACCAGTTGGACCCCGTTAGAGGTGACCTCCCCGTAAAAGCCCCCGGCCGCATTTCCGCTGCTGACGGTGGCGGCGGTCGGGGTGGAGACAGGCCGCGCGGTGGTGAAGTCTGGTTGGCCGAGCACCAGGTCCGCCGGCTGGAAGTTTGAGCGGGGGAAGCTGTTCCAGATCAACGCACGGTGGTTGCCGGCGTCGATCACCACCAGACGCGTCCCGTCGGTCCACAGGCCCACCGGTGCGGCAAGGGACCGATTGCTCACCAGGCTGGCGCCCCCCTGGAATATGGGCGCGTTGGCATCACAGGAGGTGAAGTCGGGCTGACCCAGCACGAGGTCGGCTGGCTGCCCGGAGGTGAGCGGAATCTGGTTCCAGACCAGGACGCGGTTGTGACCGCTGTCGGCGACCAGCAACTTGCCATCGGGTGTAACAGCGATGCCGGT
>JACCED011685540.1_pt1 | contig 11825 bp, 9 predicted proteins | sample 7455021 | NCBI WGS metagenome assembly JACCED01 (sample SAMN15323456, study PRJNA562643) | freshwater metagenome | isolation source: river surface water | place: USA:Blue River Watershed | collected 2017-08-19
CCAATGCCGACGACTTTGATGACCGCTAAATAATTTTGTGGTGAAGCCACTTTAATTCCTCCTTATGAACCATAAACCTCAACTTGAGCCTTACAATTCACTACTTTTCGATAAGGCGAACTTAAAGTGCATAAGGGTGATTATCAATCACCGACATGAATTGATTAACGTGTCGCAACAATCAAGAAATTTTGAGACTACTTAACGATTGGTGCATGTGGTGCAGACACATCAACTCTTTTTATCTCTGCATTTTCAGGTAGCTCTAGAAGCGCTTTATAAACCTTATATTTCAACTCATTTTCAGAGTTTGTACCCCATCGAATTTCGAGCCTCTTGCTTTTGTTTTCGGTGATTAATACCAAGGCACCGGTAGATCGCACCTTCACAACAGTCAAGGTTGACTTGAGCTCTTCGGGAAGTTGAGTAAAGAAATGAACCGCCTTAGTTGCAGCCTTGATATCACCGGCTTGAATATCTACCAATCCAGATGGTCTAGCCCCCTGTGGAACAAAGCTGGAACCAGAAGAATCAATCACTTGATTCTTAAAGGTTGCAATTGGTGTGCGCTGTGTCAGTTGTACGAGAACTTTTCCATTAATCCAATTTCGTGAAATATCAGCAGACTCGACCCAATCCAGATTCTCTAACTTTGCTGCTATCTCACGGGGCTCTACGCGAGCTAGTTTTTGGCCCTTGATGATTCCTGTTGTTACAGCTCTGTTGGTTCCTATGACTTCCACTGAAGAAACAGTAAAGAAGGAGGAGTAACCAAGTAAGTAAGTTGCCCCGGCAAGGATTGCTACAACTGATCCTGCAAGTAATTTACGTTTCATTTAACCAAAACGCCTAGTGAGACCTTCAACAATAATTGGCGCTAACGAACTCACATCTCCTGCGCCAAGAGTCATGATGACATCTCCAGGTTGAGCATCAGAGACTACTGAATCTGTAACCTCCACAAAATTCGGAATGTACTCACCATTACTCATCATGGAAGTAATTAAACGTGAACTAACTCCCTCAATAGGTTTTTCACTTGCCGCATAAACCTCAAGAACAATTGCACGATCTGCCTTGCCTAGCTCTGTCGCAAACTCAGTTGCGAATGCTTTGGTGCGTGAATAACGGTGCGGCTGGAAAATCACAATCAAACGACCGGTATCGGCAAATCGACGTGCTGCCTCTAAAGTCGCATGAATTTCAGTTGGGTGATGGCCGTAATCATCGATGACGCGAACCCCATGAACAGTGCCCTTAAGTTCAAATCGACGCCCAGTCCCTCGGAAAGTTCCTAACCCAGTTAATAACTCTGCGACTGGAAAACCTAACTTGAGCCCAGTAGCCAATACACCTGCAGCATTTATCAGATTGTGATGGCCCGGAACCTGAAGTTCGATGTGGCCAACGCTTTTTCCCTTCCAGATTGCGCGAGCTCTGGAGCCCATTGTTAGCAACTCTATTTGATCAATGTGAAGATCAGCTGACTCATTAACCCCGTATGAAACTAACTCGACCGATGTTGTTGTTTTAGCAAGTGCAACCGCACCACCATCATCTGCGCAGTAAGTCAGAAAACCTTCAGGCTTTATCGTTGCGGCGAAATCTCTGAAGGCTTGCTCTACCGCTTCGGGGGTAGCAAAGAAATCTACGTGATCATGTTCAACATTTGTCACTATGGCCGCAAATGGATGGTATTCAACAAATGAGCCATCAGATTCATCTGCTTCTGCAACGAAGATTTCCCCAGTACCACGATGTGCATTTGAACCTGATGCGGTGATAGTTCCGCCAATCGCAAATGATGGATCTGCAGCACATGCTTGTAATGCAACAGCTAGCATGGATGAGGTTGTCGTTTTTCCATGTGTGCCGGCGACCGCAACACTCTTTGATTCTGACATCAGGACGGCAAGTGCAGCCGCGCGAGTTAGAACGGGAAGGTTTAACTCTTGCGCGCGGATACGTTCAGGATTTGTCCCAGAAATTGCATTTGAGTAAACAACAAGATCAGATCCATCAACATTTTCAGCTGCGTGCGAAGTTGAAACCTTAGCGCCTAGAGCAGATAGGGCGGTAACCACAGATGAATCCTTTGCATCAGATCCACTTACGCTGATCCCATGAGATAGGGCAATTCGTGCGAGCCCGCTCATACCCGCACCACCGATTCCAATGAAATGGATTCGCCTTCCAATTAAAGATGACAGTTGTGGCTTCATGATTTCAAGGCAAACTCGGTCAGCGCGACAATCTTTTCAGCAGCATGAAGATCCTGCAGATCTCCTTGAATCGGTGCATGTGAAGCTTTCTGCAATAACCCAACAAGTTGCGTTGAAATGAATTGAGGGGTGAATTCATTTTGAGAAATCACTTCTGCACGCCCATCGGCAACGAGAGAAGCAGCGTTGATGAACTGTTCTCCATTTCCGATAGGCAGTGGCACAAAAAGAGCGTAACGGCCAAGAGCTCTAAATTCACTACAAGTAACCGCGCCACTGCGCCCAATAATCAAATCTGCCGCAAGATAAGCATCGGCCATAGCTTCTACGTAGGAAACAGGCTGGTATCCCCCAACCGTTTCAGGTAAAGCATTGAGCTTTCCCACGGAATGCAGAATTGAAAAGTTGTTCTCTGTAAAGGTCGAAATGGATTGAGCAACAACTGCATTGATCGCTGCAGACCCTTGCGATCCACCCATGATAAATACCAAGGGCCGGTCTTGAGGAAAACCTAATCGCGCTTTTGCATCAGTGCGTGCCTGTGACCAGTTGTTAGCGATTGCAGAACAACTTTTGGCAACATCAGAGCGAAGTGGCAAGCCGGCAAGAAGAGCTTCTGCAAAAGGGCCTTCCTCAACAGGATGCGCAACCGCTAGATGCGAAGTAAAGCGAGCTCCCAAGCGATTAGCCCAACCAGGTTTTGCATTTGCTTCATGAATAACAATTGGAGTTCGTGTGATCGCAGCCGCCAAGTAGGCGGGAGCGCTTACATAACCACCGAAGCCAACAAGTACATCAGCCTTCTTAACAACTCGTAGTGATGAAAAAACAGAAGCGATCAAATCAAAAGGAATACGAAGCCATGAAAAAGAGGGAGTTCTAGAAATCCGGACTCGTGGAATTGTTGTAAGTTCAAAACCAGCTGCCGGGACCAGTGTGACCTCTAACCCACTTTTTGTTCCTAAGAAAATACATCTGTCAGTAGGATGGTTTTTCATCCACTCGCGACCAACAGCTAATGCCGGCTCAATATGCCCTGCGGTGCCTCCACCTGCAAGAACTACCGTAGCCATTTAATTCCCGTCTCTTGTAAACCTTTATAGATTACTGGGTCTCTGCGGGCTGCACCCAATACAAAACCAATTCCCATGTATGTCGCTACCAAAGCAGAGCCACCGTATGACACAAGTGGCAAGGTCACACCCACAACAGGAAGCACGCTAATTGCAGAACCAACATTAAGAACAGTTTGAATAGCAATCCAGCAACCAAATCCAGCTGATACATATCGCACCATAGGATCATGTGCCCGCAAAGCTAACTTGAAAATTGAGAACAACAGAAGTGCCAATAACATCAAGGTTGCTAGAGTTCCAAAGAGCCCGAGCTCTTCGCCAATAACCGCAAAGATAAAGTCGGTGTGAGCTTCAGCTAGATTTCCCCACTTCTGTCGGCTTGCACCAAGTCCAACCCCAAATAAACCACCACTTGCGAGGCCCAAGAGACTATGTGCCGGTTGCCATCCATAGAGTTTGTATTGATCTTCAGCAAATGGATTGAGAAATACAGCAAAGCGTTGAACTCGATATGGTGAAGTAAGGATTAATACCGCAAGTGCAGCAGCACCGGCTGCAAGACCGACTCCAAAGACACCTAGACGAAGTCCTGAAACCCATAACAATCCCGCCAAAATAAAAGCAAACACCGAAGCAGTTCCCAAGTCCCGGCCTGCCATAATCAAAATCATGCACAGCAAGAATGCGGGACCGATCAATGCAACGACATTGCTCTCAATCGCTCCGGCACGTTCACGTTTTGCCAACATATATCCAGCCCAAAGAATCATTAAGAACTTTGCAATCTCGCTGGGCTGAACATCTACAAAACCAAGACTAATCCAGTTGTGGTTACCGTTAACACTCTTTCCGATCACTTGAACAATAAGCAGTAAAAAAACTGAAATAGAGACACCAAAGCGTGCCAGGACTTTCCATTGACGAAGCGAGAGACGTGAAAGCACCCATGCCATAGGCAGAGATATCAGCAAGAAAATAAATTGACGCAGCACAACGCCATAGGTTGTTCCGCGGGATCCCAATGAGTAAATTGATGATGCAGAAAAGACCATGATCAGACCCAGCAAACTCAGTGCCAAGGTGCTTCCCAGGAGCATGTAGTAAAGGTTTACCGGCTTAGTGAAAAAAGTGTCCTCACGCCTCATGTGGGACCACCTTTCGTACAGCGGCAGCGAATCGATCTCCGCGATCAGCATAAGAGATGAATTGATCCATCGAAGCGCATGCAGGTGCCAGCAACACCGCATCTCCTATCGCTGCATGGCGTGAAGCCTCTGCAATAACCAGCTCCATCAAAGAATTCGACGCTCCCCCACGCGTGTAGTCCACAGGAGCATCTACGAGAACGCGAGGAACATGTGGTGCGTGTTTAATCAAAGCCGCCTCAATAAGTTCTCGATCAGCACCGATCAGAATTGCTACCTTTATTCTCGAAGCGCATCGTTGAATCAATGGCTCCATATCAGCACCCTTGGCTAAGCCGCCTGCAACCCAAACAACAGATAAATGTGACATCAGAGATGCAGCGGCTGCGTGCGGATTTGTTGCCTTTGAATCATCGATCCACGTGATGCCATCTGCTTCATAAATCACTTCAATTCGGTGACGGCCAGGGCGAAAAGCTTGCAACGCCTTTTGAATTGCTTCGTGCGGTACATCAATTGCACGGGCTAAAGCTGCGGCAGCAAGCGCATTAGAAACGTTATGTGGAACGGTTGGAACAACATCGATCAGCTCGCAAATCATTGATGCTTGCTGAGGATCTGCAACAAATGCGCGATCGACTAGTAGCTCTTCAACTACTCCGATCTCACCAGGTGCTGGAGTGTTGAGTGAGAAAAATACCTTTCTACCTGCAAAACGATTGGCGCGCAGTACGACTGGACCATCATCTGCATTAAGAATCGCAATCTCTGAGCGATCCAAAATTGAAAACTTTGCATCAGCGTAGGCATCAAAACTTCCATGCCAATCCAGGTGATCATCTGCGATATTCAAAATAGCAGCGGCTTTAAACTGAGCTTGGCGCATCCAGTGAAGCTGAAAACTAGAAAGTTCCAGGACAAGAACTTCAAATGCATCTGCTCGATCCACTGCATCAATTACCGTGTCACCGACATTGCCACACGCAACAGCATTTACTCCTGCTTCCTGCAAAATTGCTGCAGTCATTTCGACGGTTGTGGTCTTTCCATTAGTACCAGTCAAAGCTATCCACTTTTGGTGTGGAGCTTTCTCGGCGCGCAATTGCCAAGCTATATCTACCTCATTCAACAATTCGATTGAGCTATTGAGAATCTGGACTACGAGTGGGTGGTCTTGACGCCAACCTGGCGAAATAACAGCCGCGTTGTAATCAACAAGCTTCACATCTGCAGGTTTACTTGCACCTACCGCGTTATCGTCAACCAAGGTAATTGCTGCGCCACGCGATTCCAGAAAACGAGCAACAGATTTACCAGTTACTCCAGCTCCAAGAACCAAGATATTTTTGTCAGCAAAATCGATACTCATGAATTATTTAACGACCCATTGCGCATAGAAAAGTCCAAGTCCGACGGCAACACACAGACCTGCAATGATCCAGAAACGAATCACAATTGTTATTTGCTCCCAGCCAATGAGTTCAAAGTGGTGATGAAGCGGTGCCATCTTGAAAACACGTTTTCCACCACTGATCTTGAAATATGCGGTTTGAATCAACACCGACATTGTGATGATCACAAAGAGACCACCAAGTGGAATAAGAAGTAGTTCAACGCGCAAAGTTGCGGCAAGACCGGCAATCGCACCACCTAGAGCAAGCGAGCCGGTGTCACCCATGAAGATCTTTGCTGGTGCGGTGTTCCACCACAAGAAACCAGTGCAACCACCAGCAAATGCAGCTGCAAGTACCGCTAAATCAAGTGGATCTCGAACCGCGTAACATCCCGCTGCGTCGTTAAGCCCACAACTTTGTCCAAACTCCCACACGCCAATCAAGACAAAAGCTAAGAAGGTCATGATTGAAGCACCAGTAGCAAGACCATCAAGACCATCTGTCAGATTTACACCATTACTTGCAGACATCACCATCACGATGATGAAGATGATGACTAGCGCTGGTCCCAGATAAATTGTTGTTTCTCGAACACCTGAAAGATATTTAGAAATCGGAGTTAACATATCTTTGTCAGCAAATTGAAGGCCAAGGTAGCCAAAGACTCCGGCTGAAATCGCTTGTCCTAAAAGTTTAAAGCGACCAGGTAATCCACGTGAGTTTTGTCGGGAAACTTTCAGCCAATCATCGAGAAATCCAATGAATCCCAAGGCGACGACTAGACCAATGACCAATAGCGCCGAAGCGGTAACCGCATTACCTGTAACTAAGTGAGCAACAAGGTATCCAAGAATGGCAGCCAGAATGAAAATGATTCCGCCCATTGTCGGTGTTCCGTGCTTGATGTGATGACTACTTGGTCCATCATCACGAATGATTTGTCCGTAACCCTTACGTGCCAATGCACGAATCAAAACTCGAGTGCCGAAGAGAGAAAAGATCAGGGCAAATGCACCTGCGATAAGAATCTGTCTCAACTTTCCACTCCGCTCTTGTCCAACCACATGCTCTCTAGCTTTTGAGCCAAAACTTCAAAACCTTCGGAGCGAGATGCCTTGACTAGTACAACATCTCCTGCAGAGAAATGATCTGTCATTGAAAGACACTCATCGATACTTGCGTAATGATGAGTGACCATCTGTCCCTGTGAGGCTCCATATTCGGGAGCACCAATCGCAACGAGATGATCAATACCTATCTCTTGAGCAAGAGTGCCAATTGCGGCATGACGTTGCGCACTTGACTCGCCGAGTTCATGCATTTTTCCTAGGAATGCCCATGACTCTCCTCCTCGCTCCTGCGCAAAGAGCACCAATGATCGAAGAGCCGCCGTCATGGATTCTGGGTTGGCATTGTAGGCATCGTTAATGAGAAGAAGGCCAAAGAGATCATGAACTTCCATACGCCACTTGCTGGAGTTATCAGCGGTCGACAAAGAGCTCGCAATTAATTCAATTGGCAAATTTAAAGCGGTTCCAACTGCAGCTACGGCTAAAGCATTAGCGATGTGATGTTCTCCAACAATTCTCATTCCAACTGCATCACGTCCGGCAGGCGTCACTAAATCAAAGTGAGGTCGCCCTTCGCGGATTTCAATCTCAGTTGCACGAACTTCGCAGCCATTTCCAAAGTTAATGGTTCTACCCGAATGCAGAGATGCCATCGCGGGTGTGTACTTGTCGTAAGTACCCAATACCGCAATGCCATCTGGGTGGAGCATTTGAATTAACTCAGATTTGGTTTCAGCAATTGCTTCAACAGATCCGAATTCGCCAAGGTGAGCTGTTCCAACGGTTAAGACAACACCAATATTTGGTTGGGCGATTTCACACAATCGAGCAATATCACCTTTGTGACGAGCTCCCATTTCTAAGATGCAGTATTTAGTGTGCTCATCACATTCAAGCAAAGTAATTGGAAGTCCCAAATCATTATTAAAGGAACCTGCCGGTGCAATTGTCGGACCAACATTTGACAACATGTGTGACAAAAGATCTTTAGTGCTTGTCTTTCCCTGCGAACCAGTAATGCCGATTACCTTGAGGTTCGTTAGGCGTCTGCGAACAAAAGCTGCAAGAATTGAAAGCGCCTCGATGACATCTTTTACGACAATGCAAGGCCCATCAATTCTTCGAGTTGTAATAGAAAGCATCGCACCTGCGCGATATGCATCTGCGGCAAAATCATGTCCATCAACTGTCTGGCCTTGAAGTGCTAAGAAAATGCACCCTGGAACCGCTTTGCGCGAATCAAAAACAGGAGCCTTTGAAACCAACAAATCCTTATCGCAGTAAATTTCTCCACCCAGCAATAATCCGATTTCACCCGCGGTTAATGTAATCATTTCTTGTCCTCGATAGCTCGAGCGAGTTCCACGCGATCATCAAAGGGGTGCACTGTGCCCTTAATTTCTTGGCCCTTTTCATGACCTTTACCCAAAACTAAAACTAAGTCACCTTCTTGGGCCTCATTAACCGCCGCCCTAATGGCTTCAGCGCGATCTTCGATAACAGCACTTGGTTGTTGAATTTCTAGTCCCAGGGTCATTTGCTCCAAGATAACATCTGCTTTTTCCGATCGCGGATTGTCACTTGTGTAAATTGCAACATCTGCACCGTCGCTTAATGCCTTACCCATCAATGCTCGCTTTGAAGCATCTCGGTCTCCACCGCATCCAAGAACAGCGATGACTCGTCCATCACTAATTTCATGAGCTGTCTCTAATACACGCGCTACTGCATCTGGTGAGTGCGCATAATCAACGAGGGCTGTGAAGTTTTGTCCTAAGCGCACTGACTCAAGTCGCCCCGCTGCACCTGTTAATTGAGGCAGGATTGCCGCAATATCAATGGGATCGATTCCGCTTTCAGTCGCTATTGCTACCGCCATCAATAAGTTGTCAAAGTTGTAGCCGCCGTGAAGATGAACCTTTCCTTCGATAAGGATTCCACCGCTTCCTCGGATTGCAACATGGGCTCCGACATAATCCTTGGCGATCGAGGTGTAATGCCATGACGCACCCTGATCATGTCGCGAAACCGTCATAACCGGAAGCTCTGTTTGTCCCGCCAACATTACCCCGTAAGAATCATCTACATTGATAATCGCTAAATCAGCAAATTCGAAGGTAAATAATTTGGCCTTGGCTTCGAAGTAGGCCTCCATGGTTTTATGAAAATCTAAGTGGTCTTGGGACAAATTTGTAAATGCAACAACGGCAAAGTGGCTTCCACGAATTCTCTCTAGTGAAATCGAATGGCTTGAAACCTCCATGACCAGGTTTCGCATATGCCGTTCACGCATGACCGCAGATAATGCCTGTAAATCAGTGCTTTCTGGCGTTGTTCGCTTACTTGTAAGTATTTCAGCCCCGATGCGGGTTTCAACCGTGCCAATGAGACCGCTTTCGCGTCCTGCAGCAGACATTATCTGGTGCAACAACGTTGTTACTGTGGTTTTGCCATTTGTACCTGTTACCCCCACGCTATAAAGATCACGCATCGGTTCGCTATAAAACCATGCGCTAATTACTCCTGCTGCTCGGCGAGGGTTACTGCTAACAATTACTGGAACGCCACTAACTTTTTTTGCTCCAACTAAGTCAGTAAGTACCGCCACAGCGCCACGTGCAATTGCATCCGCAGCAAAATCTGCACCGTGGTTTTTTTCACCTGGCAGCGCGATAAATAGATCACCCTCTTGAACGGCAATACTTGAAAGCGTCAGACCGGTGATTTCAATTGATGAATCACCAATTAATTCAGCGTTTGCAATCGCTGCTACAGATTCAACGCTTCTTTTGAACTCTTCAATTGGCCTTGTCACTTGCAGCCTTCTTTAATGCAGCTAATTTTCTTTCAGCAATTAACTGCTTTTCTGTCAGAGGAATTGGATCAACCTTTGTACCGGTTGGTGCGATTCCCTTAGATTGAAGAACAAAAGACATAACCTTTTTGAAAACAGGTCCACCGAGATATCCACCCCAGTGCATTCCTTTTGGATCTTGAATAGTTACTGAGATTACGTATGCTGGCTCGTCAGCTGGAGCAAATCCAATAAATGAGGCGGTGTATCCGCGATAGCAACCACATGTGTCATCGATACGTTGAGCTGTACCCGTCTTACCGGCGACCCGATATCCAGGGATGGCAGCAGATGGCGCAGTTCCGTTGGCGGAAACTACGCTCTCCATCATTAATCGCATCTTTGCGGCGGTGTCAGCACTGATCACTCGAACACTTTCACGAGTTGCAGATGGTGTGTAATTTCCGCTTGAATCACTTGTGCCAGCGATCACTGTTGGCGAAACACGTACGCCATCATTTGCAATAGTTGCGAAGACACTGGTCGCCTGCATCGCAGTTACAGAGTAACCCTGACCAAAAGCAACGGTTGGTGCTGTTGTGCCCGACCAATTAGCTACTTTAGGAAGGATTCCTCGTGATTCTCCTGGAAGACCAGAACCTGTTTTTGAACCAATACCAAACTTTGTTAGGTAGTCATATAACTTGTCATTGGAAAGCATCTCGCCAATTTTGATCGAACCAGTATTACTAGACACCGCAAGAACACCTGCAGTTGTTAGACGCTGCGTTGGATGTGGTTCGTGATCGTGGAAAGTCTTCACTGAACGCTTCAATGCGTAAGGAATCGTTAAAACTGTTTCAGGGGTAATTTTCTTCTCTTCGATAGCCGCAGCCAATGTCATTACCTTGCCAGTTGAACCAGGCTCGTACACATCTAGGACTGAAGGGTTGCGCATCGCAACCAAGGAAACCTTTGTTGTGTTATTGGGATCAAAAGTTGGCGCGGTTGCATGCGCGAGAATTTGACCCGTCTTTGGATCCATAACGATTACTGTTCCGCTTAACGCTCGTGATGACTTTACGGCATCTGCAATCGCCTTAGAAGCTACCCATTGAATGTCACGATCAACTGTCAAGCGAACAGATGTTCCTGCTTGCGCCGGGACGATTTCTGATTGCGATCCAGGGATTTCAGCCTTGTAACCATTCGCATACGAGTACTTGCCATCGACGCCTTTAATCGTTGAGTTCATACTTGATTCAAGACCTGTTGCGCCAACTCCATCATGATTCACAAATCCGATGAGAGATGCGATCAAACGACCCGATGGGTATTCGCGCACATAGCTTCGTTCTGGAAAGAAGCCAATGATTCGCTCTGGAGCCATCGCTTTGAATTGTGAGTTGTACTCATCGATTGCCGCTGAGAGCTTGAGCCAGGTTGCAGGCTTAGCATTACGTGCAACCATGTTCCACTTACGCGTTCCAGTTAATGAATCTTGAACCTCTGCAACCTTCATGCCTAGGATCGGAGCAACAAACGCTGCAACCTTGGCTGGGTTGGTGATCTGAGTTTGATCAACGACGATGCTTGTTGCTGCAACGCTGCGAGCAAAAGGGACGCCATTGATATCGGTAATGTCTCCGCGTGGGGCTTGCAGAGTCTTCACCTTTTCCATCTCATTAACCGCGCGCGCGCGATAATCGCCTGCTTGTAGCGCTTGGACTTGTACGAGACGAACTCCAAACAAGAACATTACGACCGCAAGAATCAGGACTAATCCCCTGATTCTGTTATGCGCTAATGAGAAATTACCCATTCTTCACCGGAACCTCAATAACCGGCTTATCTAAGGATAAGAAGGTTGGATTTTCAGAAGGCTTCATGCCTAAGGCTGTTGCAGATTTTGCAAGAGCTTCTGGGGAAGAGAGCTTGTCAATTTGTCGTGCGATTGCTTCACGTTCATCACTTACTAACTTTGCCTCGAGCTTCAGACTAGTTAGCTCAAATGCATCTTGAGCTAGCAAGGTATTGATCAGGAGAAGGAGCATGAGACCAATACCGCCAACAACAGATACAAAGATTGCAAAGAACTTACGATCTGCTTGCTTTCCGTCGGAA
>JACCED010458219.1_pt1 | contig 11824 bp, 14 predicted proteins | sample 7455021 | NCBI WGS metagenome assembly JACCED01 (sample SAMN15323456, study PRJNA562643) | freshwater metagenome | isolation source: river surface water | place: USA:Blue River Watershed | collected 2017-08-19
GCTTGATCTGCACCGAGTTCTTGCGCGCGTGCCATAAATGCACGAATATCTTTTGGAAGGCATCCGCCACCGAAGCCGATACCGGCTTGCAAGAACTTATTTCCAATGCGCGGGTCATATCCAATCGCCTTTGCAAGAACTGTGACATCGCCACCAGCAGCTTCGCAGATCTCGGCCATCGCATTGATAAAGGAGATTTTTGTAGCTAGAAATGAGTTGGCGGCAACTTTAACGAGTTCGGCAGTCGGTAGATCTGCCCGAATCCAAGGTGTGCCTAAATCAATTACCGGCTTATAGACCTCTTTGAGAATCTCTTCAGCTCGATCGTTGGCAACGCCAACTACAAGGCGATTAGGTGTGAGCGTATCTTCAACGGCGAAACCTTCACGGAGGAACTCAGGATTCCACGCTAAGTCAGCTTGTGGTGCCAACTCTGCCAATTGGTTGCGAAGAGCTTGCGCAGTTCCTACTGGAACGGTTGATTTTCCAACTACGAGTGAGCCGTCTCTGAGAAATGGTGCAATTGCTGCAACAGAAGATTTTACGTAGGTGAGATCGGCCGCGAGCCCATCTTTGCTCTGAGGTGTGCCGACGCAGATGAAGTGAACATCGCAATCTGCAACGGCTGCGAAATCTGTGGAGAAGGTGAGGCGGCCGGTCTTCATCTCAGCGGCGAGCAAGGTATCTAACCCTGGCTCGTAGAAAGGAAGCTGACCGTTAGAGAGGAGTTCAACCTTCTGTGGATCGGTATCTATGCCTACAACTTCAAATCCAAGTGAGGACATGCAGGCAGCATGGGTTGCACCGAGATAGCCACAACCGATAACTGAGAGCTTGAGCGTCATAGCGGCGAGTCTATTGCAGAGCGCTTATTTATTTGCTGCGCAGGGATTATCTGCCGCTGTCTGTGTCTTAAATTTATCGATAGTTGTGCTCGAAGGGGAGGCTTTTGGTGAGGCGGAAGACTTCTTCGCCACCACCTTATCGACAAGTGCTACATCATTCTTAATTCGGTTCCAGAGGTCGGCTGCCAAGACTTCATCCCAAATAACTACTGAGCCAACAGTGGGATGGCGCCCATTGGGATCTGAGAGTGGAACTGTGAGGGTACGAACATTTCCAGATGAGAGATTGCGCATCTGCTTGGCTAATGTGAGGAGATCATTCTTATTGACACCCTCATCCATCTTCACAGTAGAGATTGTGGCTTGATAGAAGTTAGCTAACTTAATCGGATTTAAGAGCGTTCCAGTCGAAGTAGCCTTACGGATAATTGCAGAGACAAATTGTTGCTGACGTTCCATGCGGCCTATGTCGCCACGACCATCGAAATCTCGAGTTCGAACGTACTTGAGTGATTCAACCCCATCCAAGAGATGTGTGCCGGCGCTCAAAACCAAATGGCTCTTCGAATCGTTGATATCGACCTTTGAGCAGACTTCAATGCCACCAAGTGCGTCAACGACACCAACAAACCCGGCGAAACTGACTTCAATGTAGTGATCAATCTTGAGCGACGTTGCACCTTCAATTGTCTGGATGAGCAGTGGTGCGCCACCGTAGGCAAATGCGGAGTTGAGTTTTCCTGGTCGTGCCGAGACCATCGTCTCTCCGTCAATAGAACTTACGTGCTCTGGAATTGTCACCAAGGTGTCTCGTGGCAGAGAGACAACATATGCGGCATCTCGGTTCTTGCTGATATGAACCAAGAGCATCGTGTCAGAACGACCGCCAGCTGCAACTTTAACGCCACCAACTCGCAACTTCTTAATCTGCTCCTTAGTAAGACCTTCTCGGTTATCCGAGCCCACAACGAGGTAGTTAAGCGCCGAGTTCACCTTCTCTGGACGATCAGATAGGCCAGCAAAGACATCGATACGCGAAATCTGACCGCTGACCTGGCCGAGGCCGAGCCAGGTAATGGCGGAGATGGCGACAACTCCCACAGAGAGTGCGGTAATTATCCGAATCGCGCGCGTTGATTTCACATGCGTAGGGTACTTGGGCGATAGCGTTACCGGGTTATGGCGACACAGGTCAATCATGGGTTAGCTGGCTCACCACTGCCACCAGTCTCTGTCATCCTGCCGATTCTCAATGAAGAGCCGTATCTGGCAGATTCTGTCCGCTCAATCCTTACTCAAGATTATCTGGGTGATTTAGAGATTGTTCTTGCCGTTGGGCCATCTCGTGATCGAACTCAAGAAATAGCCGACCAACTCCATCGTGAAGATGCACGGATAATTGTTGTTAGTAATCCAACTGGGCGAACTGCAGCAGGGCTCAATATTGCACTGAAGGCTTCGAGCGGTTCAATTATCGTACGAGTTGACGGCCATGCGCAGATTCCAAAGAACTACATCTCTATCGCAGTCGCACTTTTGGCAGAGACTGGCGCGGTAAATGTCGGCGGAATGATGGCGGCCAAGGGAGTCACCGCCTTCGAGAGAGCGGTTGCTGCGGCGATGCGTAGCCCATTAGGAGTTGGTGCATCACGTTTTCATACTGGGGGAGAAGCTGGCGCTGTAGATACCGTTTATCTAGGAGTTTTCCAGCGCCAAGCACTTATCGCCATTGGTGGATTCGATGAGCGATTTACACGAGCTCAGGATTGGGAGCTCAACTATCGCTTGCGTAGTAACGGTGGAACCATTTATTTCGATCCACGACTAGAAGTCACATATCGACCACGACCAAATCTCACCGCGCTTGCAAAGCAGTACTTCGAGTATGGACGTTGGCGGAGAGTGGTTTCTCGTCGCCATCAGGGAACAATCAACTATCGATATTTAGCTCCGCCTCTAGCATTGAGTGGATTTTTGATTTCACTCATATGTGGAGCGCTCTTACATCCAATCCTTTACCTGCCGGCGCTGATTTACGGTCTCTTCGTGCCGGTGGCTTCAATCGCTATTGCCCGCTCCATTACGCAATTCATCTATCTCTTAGCGGTAATTCCAACGATGCACTTCGCATGGGGTGCGGGATTTATCACTTCACCGAAGAATCTCGTCCCGGCAGAGCGCTAGGTCGGAGCGTGCTGGGGTAATCTTCCCTTCGTGAGCGAACCACTATTTGTCTACGAGCCCTTTAAGGCGGGCCTTCCGCCGATGCGCACGTATATGCGCTCGCTCTGGCATCGAAGGGCATTTGTTGCAGAGTTTGCACGTTCCCAGCTCCGCGAACAGAATTTTGGATCTGTATTCGGCCAACTCTGGCTAATTCTCAACCCGTTACTTCTCTCAGGCGTCTATTTCCTTCTCATCTATGTAATTGGTGGAACCAGTGATGCGACGCGCTTTGCACATCTCACAGCTTCGCTATTTCTCTTCTATTTAATCGCAAATAGCCTTACCGGCGGAGTTAAGGCAATCACGTCAGGGCAACGCCTAATTCTCAACACTTCATTTCCGCGAATCATGCTTCCAATCTCGGCGGTTGTCGTAGCTATTTTACGTTTCTTACCAACTTTGGCGGTGGCATTTGTAATTCATGCCCTTGTTGGCCTGCCGTATTCGTGGCAGATGCTCTGGGCGATTCCAATACTTTTTTTAGCCGTGGTGATGGGACTTGGACTGGCCATATTGATGTCGTGCATCAATGTTTACTTTCGAGATATCTCGAGCATGTTGCCCTACCTCACCAGAAGTTTGCTCTATCTCTCACCTATTCTCTATGAGGCATCGAAAGTTGCAGATGGCATCAAAGCCTTTCAAATCTTCAATCCACTCTTCTATCTGCTCGACTCTTGGTCTCGCGTGATGGTACATGCGCAAGCTCCAACTACATTTGGGATGGCTCACGCCAGCACCTTTGCTATTGCCATATTTGTTGTAGGTACTTATTTCTTCCTATCGAGGGAGCGTGATTTCGCTGTCCGACTTTAGCCACGAACATGATCGCGGTTCGATTGCGGTCTCAGTCCAAAATCTCGGGCTGACTTACACCACCTCAATAGATAAGAAGCCAACTCTCAAAGCTCGCTTGAAGTCACTAGGTCGTGGGCGAAAGTTCACTCGCACCGTTCATGCTCTAGACGGCGTCTCTCTCGATGTTCATTATGGAACCGTATTGGGAATTATTGGCTCTAACGGAGCAGGAAAATCCTCGCTCATGCGCGTGATCTCAGGCATCGTCCCACCAACAAAAGGCCGTATCGAAGTTTTTGGAAGCGTAAGTACCTTGCTCGCGCTCGGTGTTGGCTTCAATCCATCCATGACTGGCCGCGAAAACGTATATCTAGGCGGTCTCGCAGCAGGCATGTCTCGCAGTGAGATTGATGCCAAGTTCGATGCCATCGCTGAATTCTCTGAACTAGGCGAAGCAATTGATTCGCCGATGCGAACATACTCATCTGGAATGTTTGCCAGATTGGCCTTTTCAGTTGCTGCAATCGCCGAGCCAGATATCTTGATCGTAGATGAAGCGCTGAGCACAGGCGATGCCAAATTTAAGACAAAGTCGCTCAATCGAATGAAAGAGCTTCGTACCGCCGACCGAGCTCTTATTTTAGTGAGCCACGCACTCGCCACAATTGAAGAGCTCTGCAATGAAGTCATATGGCTCAATAAAGGCAAGTTAATGGCACGTGGAAACCCGGCAGAGGTAATTGCTCAATATCGCGATTTTATGAATGTTGGAAAGAGCGCATCTACCGATGAGGATGTTTAAGCGAGTAACTTCGCTCCTTCTTCTCTCACTTTTCTTCAACTCACTCAACCCTGTCTTCGCTAACGAAATTCCAGCGAGCTTCTCCTTTACCGGCGCTGGATTTGGCCACGGAGTCGGAATGAGTCAGATTGGCGCAAAAGAGAGAGCCGTACAAGGTGAGAGCGCAACTGCGATTCTTAAGTACTACTACAAAGATGTTGAAGTCGCGCCAGTTGTAGATACCGCAACTATCCGAGTCAATATTGGAAATGCGCTCAAGCAAGTAACATTTTCAACAACGTCAGCGGGAACATCGCTTCAGCTCTTCCATGAAGATCAACTTCTGACCACTGTCGCAAATAAGAAGAAGCTCACCCTTGCTATCAGCCCTGATAAGAAGACGATTCAAGGATATAACCACTCACTTCTTACCTTGCGTTGGAGCGGTGGGGCAGTGCCACTGGTATCGGTTCAAGGTAGCGGTCCAGTTGAGCGATTTAGGTATGGTTATATTCAAATCAGAGTTGTTAAAGGCGCGCTAGCTGTCACCAATTCACTATCTCTCCATGATGAGTATTTGCTCGGCATCAGCGAAGTCTCATCATCGTGGCCGGCGGCGATGTTGGAGGCCCAGACCATCGCTTCTCGGAGCTTTGCCTTATCGAAGATGGGAAGCATTAAGGCATCCTGTGATTGCCATCTCTACTCACACATCTCTGATCAGAACTTTGTTGGTTACGCCAAAGAGGGCGAAGCGCGATTTGGAAAGAGTTGGCGAGCAGCTGTTCTCCGTACGGTTGTTGATAGCTCGACCGGTCTAGCGATTCTCAGCGAAGGCAAGCCTATTCAGGCCTATTACTTCTCATCTTCCGGTGGTGCCACACAGACCTCAGCCGATGCCTGGGGCGGTTATACGAGTTATACCCAGTCAGTGCCCGATACCGCGAGTATCACGACAGCGCTCAATCCACGTTATGCATCATGGCGGGTAACAGCTTCACAAGCTTTAGTTGCTGGTGCTTTTGGCTTGCCTAACGTTGTGTCGCTAGAGGTGATGTCACGAAATTCCGCCGGTGCGGTGACGTGGATTAAAGGGACCTCGACTTTTGGCGTCTCGCAGGTGATTCGCGGTGACACATTTAGAAGTAGGGCGAAGTTACCGTCGCCGTGGTTCTCACCTGCGGAGTAAACCTAATTCGTTAGAGATATCAAAAAGATATTAATTTGCATGCAGAACTGAATTTAGTCCGCCCCAGGTACCGGTGCGCATAACTGCTTCCAGCCCACCAGTCAATGAGTTGCGACGGAATAAGAGATCGTTTGCACCAGAGAGCGTGCCGGCCTTAACAACTTGGCCATCTGGGAGAGAGACCTTCGCTGCAGCTGTGATGTACGTTCCGGCCTCAATGACACAGTTGTTACCCAGTGAGATTCCGAGGCCAGAGTTAGCACCCAGTAGGCACTTCTCGCCGATCGAAATTACCTCTTTGCCGCCACCGCTCAGGGTTCCCATAATCGAAGCACCGCCACCAACGTCACTGCCATCGCCCACAACTACACCGGCTGAAATTCGACCTTCAACCATGGAGGTGCCGAGAGTTCCAGCGTTAAAGTTGACGAAACCTTCATGCATGATCGTTGTGCCCGGTGCGAGATATGCGCCAAGTCGTACTCGATCGGCATCAGCGATTCGAACTCCAGCGGGAATCACGTAATCAACCATTCGTGGGAACTTATCGACGCTATATACGGTGATTGCACCGTACTTCGCCTTGAGTCGGGCACGAGTGAGTTCGAAACCTTCTACTGCGCAAGGCCCAACCGAGGTCCACACAACATTTGAAAGTAAGCCGAATATTCCATCGAGTGATTGACCATGTGGCTTCACTAGTCGATGAGAGAGGAGGTGGAGGCGAAGGTATGCATCCTGAGCACTTGCTGGCGCGCAGTTAAGGTCGATTTCAATTGAGATAACTTCGCGCGTGACTCCTCGATCAGCATCGGGTGTTGCTAGCGCAGCCAATGATGGATCTGGGTTGCCGACAATCGGCCCGAGAGCTGGTGCTGGAAACCAGACATCGAGAACCGTGCCGCCTGAGAGAGTTGCAATTCCATGACCGTGTGCAAGTGATGACATAGAGCAAGGATAACGTGAATGGCCCTATCCTTCTGCGCATGCGTATCGCCGTTTATTGCTCATCCTCACCGACCATTGACCCGAAGTTCATCGACCTCTCCTTTCATCTAGGAGAAGCAATTGCGGAATCTGGCGCTGAACTCGTCTCAGGTGGCGGCCATATCTCATCGATGGGAGCAATCTCTCGAGGTGCGCGGAGCAAGGGCGGTAAGACAATTGGAATTATTCCGCAGCGCCTTGTCGATATTGAATTTGCCGATCACGATAGTGATGAGCTGGTAATTGTCGATTCAATGCGCACTCGAAAGGGAAAGATTGAAGAGCTGGCCGATGCCTTTATCGCGCTTCCCGGTGGTCTAGGAACTCTAGAAGAGTTGATTGAGATATGGGTCGGTAGATACTTGGGTTTTCACCAGAAACCCATTGTGATTCTCGATCCATACGGCGTGTATCGCAAGTTGCACGAGCTAGTTATCGAATTAGAAGATCAAGAATTTGTAAAGCCAGGAATGAGAGATTTGGTGCTCTGGTCAGAGTCGATTGAAGAATCTATTAAGTTCATAATGGAACATTATGAGAATTAATACTCTTCAACTATCTCAAGATATCTCCGCACCAGCAACAAAAGTGTGGGCGGCGATTGCGGATTGGCAGGGCCAGAGTGAATGGATGCTCCAGACCAAAGTCTGGGTAACAAGCGAGCAAATTGAGGGAGTCGGAACTTCGATAGCTGCCTTCACCGGCCCGCTTCATAAGTTCTACCCCCGCTTTAAATTCCTTGGCCTACTCGATTTAATGAAAGTCACCGCTTGGGAGCCGCCAGTACGGTGCGATGTGATTCACTACGGCCGCATAATTCGCGGTACCGGGTCGTTCGTTGTCGAGGAGCTTAGCTCGAGCAAATCGCGCTTTAACTGGTCAGAGGAGATCGAAGCCCCGGCGCTGCTTTTCTATCTGGCAAAGCCATTTATCCTCCTTGGTGTCAAGATTTCTCTCGCACGCTTTGCTAGACAACTGGAGTAACCTCTATACCTATGAGCGCTCCTCAGACGATTGCAGAGCTAATCGCTGCACTCCCTGAGGAGGAGCGGATTATTCTCACCTTGCATTACCTCAAAGGGTGGTCGGCGGCATCTATTGCAGAGCAGTTACATGTCCCAGAGCGCTCAGTTCAAGCGGTGATTGAGGCGGGAAAACGTCGCATAACAAGCCAACTCGGCCTCTAACTGCGCATAATGGCCTCACTCCGATTTCCATAAGAGGGGTTCGATGCGGGATACTTATGCCATGGCAGCAATGAAACCCCGCACTGGTGATGGCCCAATGGAAGTTACCAAGGAGGCGCGCTCGCTCGTGATGCGTATCCCGCTTGAAGGCGGAGGACGTTTGGTGGTCGAGCTCAATCCTCAGGAGGCGAACAATCTCAGCGCCGCCCTAGAGGCTGCAGTCGCTCTCATCAAGAAGTAAGGCGCTCGAAAATTCTCTACTCGGTAAGCCCAAACCTTGAATCGCTCGTAAGCGGCGATCTTTTGGCGCTCGGATTTACCAAGAACTCTGAGGGTGAATTTAAAATTCATGGGAAGAGTTCTCTCGTCGCTTCAGTTGAGAAGTACTTCGAGATCAACCTCATCGATGAAGTGGCATTCTTCGCTCCCACCGGAAAAGCCGGTGAGCTATTTGAGATTCCCGTACTCCATTCTGACTGCGAAATGGATCGCCTCTATCTCGTTGCCTTAGGAGATCTGACGCTTAAGGATGTTCGAACTGCCGGTGCAGCCCTTGGGCGAAAAGTTCGTGGCTAAGCGGTCAATCTCATCTCGGCGCTACCAACGAAGAAGGCAGAAGTTAAGGCACATGCAATCTCCCTCATTCTCGGCGCCTACTCCTACAGTTTGAAGAGCTCTTCACCCGCTGAGATTCCGACATTTACCATCGCCACCGATGAAGAAGGCGCGCTCGCTGAGGCCAATGCAATCGCCAATTCTGTTGTGCTCACACGCGATTTGATTCATACGCCTTCCAATATCAAGAACCCGCTCTGGCTCGCTCAAGAGGCTAAGAAAGTCGCGAACAGCAAAGGTCTCACTATCAAGGTACGTTCCGGTAAAGAGTTGGCAAAGTTTGGCGGTTTGCTAGCTGTTGGAATGTCATCACCAGAGCCTGGCCCTCGATTTATCGAACTCACCTATGTGCCAAAGAAGATTGCACAATCTAAAGTCAAGGGTGCAGCTGCGCTGCCTCACGTTGTCATCGTCGGCAAAGGAATCACCTATGACACAGGTGGTGTTTCGCTGAAGCGACCTTACGATCTCATGGTTGCCATGAAGAGCGATATGGCAGGATCAGCAGCAGCGCTTGGAACAATCGCCGCCATCGCAGATCTTCAACCAAATATCCGAGTCTCGGTATTAATGATGTGTGCAGAAAATGCCCTCTCAGGTACTTCGCAGAGACCATCGGATGTAATTACTCAATATGACGGCACTACTGTAGAGATAATCAATACCGATGCAGAGGGACGCTTAGTCTTGGCAGATGGTCTGGCATACGCCAACAAGAATTTAGATCCTGATTACCTAGTAGATATCGCCACTCTAACCGGGGCTGCGACTCTCGGGCTAGGGCGTCAATACGCAGCTATGTACACCCGCGATAAGAAGCTAGCCAATCAGCTAAGCGAAGTTGGCGAGAGCGCTGGCGAACGTGTCTGGCATATGCCATTGGTCGATGACTACATCGACTCACTCGAAAGCGATGTGGCCGATCTCAATCATGCCGCCGATAAGCACAATTACTCAGCCGGTTCCGTTACAGCGGCGCTCTATCTCGAGCATTTTGTCGGTGACCGTAGATGGGTTCATCTCGATATCGCAGGAACTGGACGTAGCGAGAGCGATTCTGGAGAAAATCCAAAGGGCGGCACTGGATATGGCGTGCGATTGCTCGTTGATTGGATATTGTCCCTCTCATGATGATTGATCCGCACTCCTATGCCGAGAGCTTTATTGCAGAGGATGCGATTAAAGCGGCAGCTCGTGCACGTGGCGTTGAAATCGGTACCAATGACCTCACTCAGGGCGCTGGCGCCTATCTCGCCTTTCTTGCTCACCTTCTAAGCGCACAATCGGTCGTAGAGATTGGAACCGGATCTGGAGTCGGTGCCCTCTGGTTGCTCGATGGAATGTTGAAGTCCGGAACTCTGACATCGATAGATGATGAGGCAGAACACACCGCTATTGCGCGTGAGGCTTTTGCTGACGCTGACATTGCACCACAACGTTTCCGTTTGATCACCAATCCAGTGATGGAAGTGATGACCAAACTCACCGACCGTGCATATGACTTAGTTATCTATCGCCATAATCCAGAGGATCTCTCCTACGCAATCTCAGAGGCTCAGAGAATCCTGAGAAGTGGTGGAGTCTTTGTTATCGATAACTTCTTCGGCGGTGGGAAAGTTTCAGATCCTGCGCAACGTGACCCAAAGACGATTGCGCTTCGCGAAGCTGGAAAGTCGCTCCGGAGCGATAACGAGACCTGGGCAACAACCTTGATTCCAGTCGGTGATGGATTGTTGCTCGCGACGAAGTTGTAGCAAAATACACCCATGTCCAATTTCAACGGTCAAGGCCCTTGGTGGGGTGTTCCAACCTCATCAGGCAAGAGCATCTCGCTCCGCAATGCCGTTGTACTGGCGTTAATTGTCGGAATTACCGCTGGTGTTTTCGGAGCATCTTCTACCGGTTCAATCTTCGGTATCTCACCTCGACTTGTTCAATCTAATGCAACAATCGAACGACCTGCCAACTCAGTGGCAGGTATCGCAAAGCGGGTTCTGCCTTCTGTTGTATCGATTGAGGCGAAAGATAGCGATGGCGGTGCTACTGGCTCTGGTTTTGTTATATCTAGCGATGGTTACATCCTTACAAATAACCATGTGATTTCATCGGCAGTCACCAGCGGTGGTGCAATTAAAGTCCGCTTACAAGATGGTTCAGCTTTTGAGGCAACGGTTATCGGAAGAGATTCTTCATACGATCTCGCCGTGCTTCGGATTGCAAACCGATCTCTAAGCGCACTCCAATTTGGTGATAGCGATAGAGTTGCAGTTGGTGATGCAGTGCTAGCTATCGGCTCACCTTTGGGCCTACAAGGTACGGTGACGCTCGGCATTATTAGCGCCAAGGACCGTGCCGTCACAGCTGGCGAATCATCCTCAGATAGCTCATTTATCAATGCCCTCCAGACAGATGCGGCAATCAACCCTGGGAACTCTGGTGGACCGTTGGTCGATTCAACTGGAGCAGTTATTGGCGTCAATACCGCTATTGCAACACTTGGTTCAGCGCTCGGTTCGCAGACCGGATCAATTGGTTTAGGTTTTGCGATCCCAATTAATCAAGCGCGCAAAACTGCCGAACAATTAATCAAGAGCGGTAAAGCTACCTATCCGATTATTGGTGTCTCAGTTGATATGACCGCAAGTGGTAGAGGTGCGCAGATCTCTTCCAAGAGCGGTGCAATCTTGCCTGGCGGACCAGCAGCTAAGGCTGGGCTCAAACCTGGAGATCTCATTACCGAGTTTGCTGGGCGCGCAATCACAAATCCAGAAGAGTTGATTGTTGCCGTTCGCTCTCGCGATGTTGGTGAGACGGTGAAAATTACCTATATTCGTGCAGGAAAGAGCTACGAGGTAACTCTTATCCTGACAGCGGGCAACTAGCGCGCTAAGGTACTCGCATGTTCTTCGACTTTGGTGCCGGTGAAATTGCTGGCCTCGCTATCTTGGCGATGGTCCTTGTCGGACCAGATAAGTTGCCTCAGTTTGCAGTTGAGGCGGCGAAGATGGTGAAGAAGATTCGCAATTTAGCGACCAACGCAACCAATGATTTGAAAGAGAACCTTGGTCCAGGCTTTGAAGATCTTAAGCCGGCCGATCTCAACCCAAAGACCTTTGTAAAGAAGCAGATCGAATCTGTGCTCGATGAAAAGCCAACTAAGGTAGTCAAGCGGCCAGAGAATAAGATCGACCCTGAC
>JACCED010668639.1_pt1 | contig 11821 bp, 11 predicted proteins | sample 7455021 | NCBI WGS metagenome assembly JACCED01 (sample SAMN15323456, study PRJNA562643) | freshwater metagenome | isolation source: river surface water | place: USA:Blue River Watershed | collected 2017-08-19
ATAGCCCTTGCCCCGCGCTACCACGAGGGGACCAGCACCATGGATGATGTAATCGACCTTGCGCGAGCCAAGATAGGCGGCCGCAGTCTTGACCTGCGCGAGTCCCTTTTCGAATTCCTCCGGTCGCCAGTCATCAATGCTGCATGTGGAGCCGACAAGGCCCACTCCTTCTGGCGCGAAACGATAGAATTCAAACGGCAGTACCTCGATCACTGTTGGCGAGATATAGCCAATACGTGCGCGCCAGCCGAACATGCGCTCCTCCCTTTGTTTTTAGGCAGGATACAGGTCTGACGCAGATGCGCAACAGGACCCGCTTAATCCCGGCGTCGGCTTGTCCAGATCCCTGCTGCGGAAGAGCTGAGCGTCAGCGCCAGAATGACAAAGACACCAGCCGCACCTGATGCCGTTGCCACGGCGCTCGCCATGAGGGGAATGACCACCATGCCGATGCGATTGCCAGTCAGGCGCAACGACATCGCGGTCGCGCGGGCATGGGTGGGAGCAAGATCGACCGTGCCGGACAAGGTCAGGGTAGCTGCCACGCCAAGCCCCATGCCGGATATCGCCAGCGCAGGGTAAAGCAGCCATATGGGCGTGGGATAGGCAATTGCGATGAAGGCAATCGCGGGGGAGAGCAGCGAGAGATAAGTCAACCTGTTGCGTCCCATCACCTCCATCAGGGGTACATAAAGCACACGCGCCAGCATTGAGCCCGCCGCACGCACAAACATCAGCCAGCCAACAGTTGCTGCATCAATGTCGCGCTCTGCCCCCAGTAGCGGTAGATAGACGACGATGAGATCAAGCGCTGTGATGGTCATGATGCTGGCTGCGATGAAGGGCAAGAAGCCGCGAATGCGTACCAGATCATGCAGGGAAACGGGCTCGTCCTTGCGGCTTTGTGGATCTCGGTCTTGGGCAGCAGGCAGGAAGAGCGAGGAGAAAAGCGACAGCAAAGTGAAGCCGAAACACACGTAAAAAAGCCAGTCCACAGGCGGCACAAGAGCGTCCCCCGCCATCAGGCCCATAATGACGGGGCCGATCGCCTGGCCGCTCGCAATGGCGACCATATGGTAACCAAAGACAGCATCGCGTCCGCGTCGCGTCTTGCCTGCGCGAATGGCCATCATCTGATGACCGGCCATGCACCCGATTTGCCCAATGCCAAGGAAGGCTGTGCCAAACATCAGGGATATGGCGCTCAGTGGCGCAAAAGCGAAAATGGCACCGGACAGAATGAGCGCAACTGCGCCAAGCCGAACGGCCAGCGCATCAAAGCCCCGGTCAATAAAGCGTCCCAATGGCACGGCCATGAAGACAGGGAAAATCGAGAAGGCAGCAGAAATCAGTCCAACCCATGCAAAGGAGAGCTGCAAATCGAGCGCTGCATAGGATGTGGTGATGCGACCCATCGCAACCACCACATAGATCAGGCAAGTATGGACAAACAGGCCCGCAAAAAGCGGCAGATGGATTTCGCTGAGAAGCGATGCAGATTTGTCTTGCGTATCGTTCATAAGATCAGGATCGCCCGGAAGTCATTCACATTGGTGCGCGTAGGGCCTGTGATAACCTGATCATTGAGCGCAGCGAAGAATGTATGTCCATCATTGCGCGCCAGCGATGCGCGCGGATCTATGCCCATGGCACGGGCACGCGCCAGCGTCTCTGGCGTGATGATGGCGCCCGCCACATGTTGCGTCCCGTCCACGCCATCCGTGTCTGCAGCTATGGCATAGATGTCGCGCGCCTCATGCAGGGAGAGGGCGAGGGCAAGCAGGAATTCGACATTGCGTCCGCCCTTGCCATCACCGCGCAGCGTCACGGTGGTTTCGCCGCCACTGATAAAGACACAAGGCCGGGGGGCCATCGGCTCTTGCGAGGCGTAGAAAGCCATGCCCGCCATGACTTTTGCCACTTCGCGCGATTCGCCTTCAATACGGTCGCCCAGAATGAGTGGCGCAACACCGGCCTTGGCGGCCACTTCCGCAGCGGCCTTGAGCGAGCGCAGAGGCGTCACGACCAAATGCGCCTCGCTGTTTTTCAAGCGGGCATCATCGGGCTTGACGCTTTCGCTCTTGCCGTTTTCGAGCAAGGCTCGTGCGGCCGGGGGGATCGAGATGCGGTAGCGATTGATGATGGCGAGTGCATCCGCGCAAGTGGTGGGATCACCAACTGTTGGGCCAGATGCAATATCGGTCAGTGAGTCGCCCGGTACATCCGAAATGGCAAGTGTCACCATACGCGCCGGGAAAGCGGCAGCGGCCAAACGACCGCCCTTGATGCGCGACAGATGACGTCGCACGAGATTCATTTCATCAATCGGTGCGCCGCTCGCCAGAAGCGCTTCATTCAGCGCACGCTTGTCCGTCAATGTCATGCCTTCGCTGGGCAGGCACAAAAGCGAAGAGCCGCCGCCTGAGATGAGGCACAAGACAAGATCATCAGCGCCAAGCCCCTGCACGGAAGAAAGCAGGCGTTCAGCGGCCAGCAAGCTGTTTTCATCGGGCACAGGATGGGCTGCTTCCATCACCTCGATATGTTTGCAATTGCCGCCATGCCCATAGGGCGCGACCACGATGCCAGACAGCGGGCAGGAGTAATGATCCTCTACCACTTGCGCCATCGTGGCTGCGCCCTTGCCAGCCCCTATCACGATCAGCCGACCGCGCGGCGCTTCCGGCAGATGCAGGGGTAGACAGCGTTCCGGTTGTGCCTGCTGCACGGCGGCGTCGAACATGGAGCGCAGGAGCTGGCGCGCATCGGCAGGTTGCATGTGTTCAGGCCTTCATGTCTCTTGGGCGCGCCATGCGTCGATGATCTCGCTGCCGGTCGCAAACCACACTTTATCATGGCCCGCGATATAGGCGAGAGCCTCATCGAGATAGCGGATGCGGTGCGGGCTGCCAATCAGGAAGGGATGCAGCGCAATGCCCAAGACACGCGCATTTTGTGTGCCTTCTGCGTAAAGAACATCAAAAGAATCGCAGATGCGCTGCTTGAAATCAGCGATACTGATGCTGGGGTTATTAAAGAGCGGCATATCATTTATTTCGATTGAGTATGGGATGCTGTAGAGCCCATTATTGAAGCGATAGGGCAGATCATCATTGACCCAATCAGCCACATATTGCACGCCCGCCTCCTTCAGAAGGTCGGGTGTATTGAAGGTCTCGGTCAGTCCAGGCCCCAGCCAACCTTTCATCTGCTTGCCATAAGCTTCAATGATGCGTTTCGTGTCGAGGATCACCTGACATTCACTCTCGCGATCAAGCCCTGACAGCGCGCGTGAATTGGTGAGCCCATGGCCCATCAGCTCCCAATCCAGATCAATCATGGCTTGCATGATGCGAGGATAATAAGTGCCGACCTCGCCATTCAGCGCGACAGTGCCGCGGATCTTGTGCTTCGACAACACATCCATGACGCGCCAGACACCAACGCGGTTGCCATAGTCCCGGCGCGAGTGATTGCGTATATCGGGAGCGAAGCTGCCGCTCTCGATGTGGAAATGCTCCACATTCGGGATCACCCAAACCGCGACCCGCGCCTCATTTGGCCACTGAACCTTGGGCGCATCGACGATGGCGCGATAGGGAAAGAGAGCGAAAGGATCATGTGCGATGCTCATGATGCAATGCCTCTATTCTGCAGCTGCGAGGCTCTTGTTGCGCAGCATGGTCACAGCCTCTTCAAGCGAGATGACCGCTGCATATTTGGCATTCATGTCGAAGAGATTTGCGGCATGGGCAAATTGCGAGCGGTCGAAGCAGGCTTCATCAACAACGAAGGTTTGATAGCCATTGGAAAAACCGTCAACCACGGAAGCCCGCACGCAGCCCGATGTCGAAACACCGCAATAAATCAGCGTATCGACACCCTGCTTGACAAGATAGGCATTGAGCGGCGTCTGAAAGAAGACAGACGCCTTCGTCTTCGGCAGCACATATTCGCCCTCGCGCGGGGCAATCTCGGCGGGGAAATCATTAAAGCCCGGCGGCGTTGAGCTGCGAATGCCTTTTGTAGCCTTGCCGGTGAAGGGCACAGCATCAAGATCGCTCAGCGAATAGATGATCGGCAGCTTCAGGGTGCGGAAGAGGGCGATGAGTTCAGTGATCTTCGGCATGGCAAGCCAGCTCGCAGGGCCGCAGGCGGTGGAATATTGCCGCACAGCTTCATCAAGGCTTGCGCCCTTGGAGCCGCAAAAACCCATGGTCACATCAACGACGATCAATGCGGCGCGACGGCCCGGTTTCAGCTCGCCCGAAAAGCCCGCTTTCTTGTAAAAGCGCAGCTCCTCTTCGGGGACCAATTTCATCCAGTCGCGCATGGTTGTCTCCCTTGGCAGATAAGCCCAGCATTGCGCGGCGGGCCCCCTTTAGCAAGGCGCAGTGCTTTGGACTTGGCGGGATCTGTGCGATTCTCTTGCCATTATTTTGATTCGTTCATGGGAGGTCCCTGTGACCCCGGAAGATCTTGCCAAGCGGCAACGGGAGCTGGCGCTCTGGTGCTTTCCCGTCGTGACTGATTTCCTCTACCGGCAATATGAGGAGCGCACCGGCCTTGCTCATCAAGACCTGCGTCTTGTCTCTTTCAACCATGCGCAATATTGGCGGGCCTTGATCCTTGATCGGCAGGACGAGATGCTGAAATTCCGCGCCGGGCTCGATCGCGCACTTGGTATGGGGCATGTGGATCTTGCCATTGCGCGCCAGCTCGACGAGGACCTGCTGGATGAGCTGATGCGCGTGATCAGCGAGCGCTACAAACGCTCGCCACTGCGCATCAGCGAGGATGGGCATGTGCTGTTTCAGGTCACGCGTCGCCTGATGCGGGCCGAGCAGCAAAGCGAGTCCATCTGACTTCATTGCGCCGCTGGCCTTGCTGTGCGAACAAGGGGTGGGTCGCAGGGATGATATGTCATGGCGTGGTCGCCCCAGCAGGATAAGGCGCTCAGCGAGGTCTCGGCCTGGCTCAAACGTGGCCGCCCGCAGGTCTTCCGCCTGTTTGGCTTTGCCGGCACGGGCAAGACGACTTTGGCGCGCCATCTGGCAGAGGATATTGACGGCGAAGTCTGCTTCGGCGCTTTCACTGGCAAGGCCGCCCTCGTCATGCGGTCGAAAGGCTGCAAGGATGCCCGCACCATTCACAGCCTGATCTATCGCCCACGCGATCTTGACTCTGAAGAGCCAAGCTTTGTGTTGAATGACGAGAGCCCGGTGGTTACCGCGAGCCTCATCGTCATTGACGAATGTTCGATGGTTGATGAAGAGCTGGGGCGAGATCTTTTGTCTTTCGGCAAGCCGGTTTTGGTATTGGGCGATCCGGCTCAATTGCCACCCGTGAAAGGCGGCGGCTTTTTTACAGAGGCAGAGCCCGATGTGATGCTGACCGATGTGCATCGTCAGGCGCAAGACAATCCCATCGTTCGCCTCTCAATGCGGGTGCGCGAAGGCGGTACGCTGGACTATGGCGACTTTGGCGCGGCCCGCGTCATCTCCAAGCACGATATCGATTCTGTCGCCGTGACGAAGGCCGATCAGGTGCTGGTCGGACGCAATCGCACGCGGCGCAACTATAATCGCCGCATGCGCGAATTATTCGGCTTCACGCAGCCTTTGCCAGAGGCGGGCGACAAGCTCGTCTGTCTGCGGAATGACCGCACCAAAGGTTTGTTGAATGGCAGTCTCTGGAAAGTGAAGACTACAGCGGCCATGCGCCGTAATAAGCTGCGTATGAGCCTTGTGCCGGAGGATGATCTGGGCCGGAAAGCCGTGCGCGTGGGTGTTCTTCCTGCATTCTTTGAGAGTGAGGAAGAGATCCCCTTTGCCTTGCGCAAGGACTCGGATGAGTTTGATTATGGCTATGCGCTCACCGTGCATAAGGCGCAAGGCTCGCAATGGGATGAGGTCGTGTTGTTTGATGAAAGCTATGCCTTCCGCGAACACCGTCATCGCTGGCTCTATACCGGCATCACCCGCGCGGCCGAACGATTGACGATCGTGCGGTGAGGCATGGATACATTTGTCACCACGGTTCTCGACTTTGTGCGCGAGCATCACGAATGGGCAGCGCCCATTGTTTGCCTCTTGGCTTTTGGTGAGTCGCTGGCCCTGATCTCGCTCGTGATGCCAGCAACAGTGCTTTTATGGGGCATTGGCGCCTTGATCGGCGCGAGCGGGCTGGATTTCTGGCCCATTTGGGCAGCCGCTGCTTTGGGGGCAGCGCTGGGGGACTGGCTCTCCTATTGGTTGGGCTATCACTTTCACGCGCAGATTACCTCCATGTGGCCACTCTCGCGCAAACCCGAACTTGTCCCACGCGCGCATGAGCTGTTTGAGAAATGGGGCGCGTTGGGGGTCTTTGTCGGCCGATTTTTCGGGCCTCTGCGCGCGGTCGTCCCGCTGGCTGCCGGTGCCTCACGCATGTCCTCGCTGCCCTTCCAGCTCGCCAACTGGTCCTCCGCGCTTGTATGGGCGACTGTGACGTTGGCTCCCGGCGCTTTTGGCATGAGTTTCCTGAAGGACTGGCTGGGTTAGGCCCTTGCGCCACGCCCTCAAGCCATGGTCAAAATGGCTCCACGATTTTTGTGGGAGCAAATGCGCATGAGCGGCAAGTTTCACGGACGGCGCGAGGATCTTCGTTTGATCACGGGCCGGGGGCGTTACACGTCGGACTGGAATCTTCCCAATCAGGTCTATGGCTATTTCCTGCGCTCAGATCGCGGCCATGCCGAAGTGCTGGGCGTTGATGCCAGTGAGGCTCTTGCCATGCCGGGTGTGCTGGCCGTGCTTACAGGCAAGGACACCAAGGAGGCAGGCTTTGGTCCGGCCCCTGTGATTGTGAAATATCCCGGAAAAGGCGGGATGCAGCTGCGCAATGTGCATCGCGAAGTGATGGCTGAAACGCGTGTGCGTTATGTTGGTCAGGAAGTTGCGCTTGTCGTTGCGACAAGTGCTGCCATTGCGCAGGACGCGGCCGAGCGCATTGTTGTGGACTATCGCGATCTGCCGGTAGTGGTTGATGCAGAAGATGCGCTGAAGCCTGGCGCCCCGCTGCTCTATCCTGACATGGACAGCAATCTCGTTTTTGACTTCGAATATGGTGCGAAGGATAAGACAGACGCGGTCTTTGTTTCGGCTGCACATGTCACGAAGCTTGTGGTTGATGCGCCGCGTATCGTCGGTAATCCCATGGAGCCGAAGGCGGCGATTGGCTGCTATGATGCGCAGAAAGATGTCTATGATCTTTATTGCCCCTCGCAAGGCTTGACTATGATGCGCCACGGCCTTGCCGACGGCATGGGCCTGCCAGAAGAAAAACTGCGCGTGCATGCGCATGATGTGGGCGGCGGCTTCGGCATTCGCGGCGAAGCCTATTCGGAATATTGCTCGTTGTTGCTGGCGGCCAAGAAAGTCGGACGTCCGGTGAAATGGGTCTCCACACGCTCGGAAACGTTCCTGTCCGACCATCACGGTCGTGCGGCAAAAATGTATGGTGAGTTAGCGCTCGACAAGGAGGGCAAGTTCATTGGCCTTCGCGTCGAATGGATCGTCAATACAGGCGGCTATTTGTCCAATCCTGGCCCCTTCATCAATACGCTGCCGCCGTCCTTCCATATCGTCAATCTCTACACCATCCCGACAGTCTATGGTCTGCATCGCATCGTGCTGACGAATACAACGCCCACAACAGCCTATCGTGGTGCGGCGCGTCCCAATGTCAGCTACCTCGTCGAGCGCCTTGTCGATGAAGCAGCACGCGAGATGGGTATTGACCGTATCGACATTCGCCGCCGCAATGTCATCCCAGCTTCAGCCTTCCCCTATAAGACGCCTACGGGTTCTGAATATGACAGTGGCGACCCATTGGGCTTGCTTGAGGATGTCGTGAAACATGCTGATTGGGCAGGCTTTGAAAAGCGTCGTGCAGAGTCGAAAGCGCGTGGCAAGCTGCGCGGCATTGCGTGTAGCGTGTTCGTTGAGCCTGCTGGCGGTGGTGGTAGCCCGGTTGAAGAAGTCGCCATCAAATTCGGTGAGAGCGGCAATCCGGTCCTCTATACAGTGTCTGGTCCCTCAGGGCAGGGGCATGAGACGACCTATCCGGAGATTGTCGGCAATGTCTTCGGCATTGATCCGGAAAAACTGACGCTTCGCTTCTCTGATCCTGATGGTCCATGGCTGCGGGGTGATGGCACGATTGGTTCACGCTCGCTGATGTCACATGGCGGTGCACTTTTCCTTGCTGCGCAGGAAGTGGTGAAGAAGGGCCGCGAGCTTGCCGCCAAGCATCTCGAAGTCGGCGCGCAGGATATCGAGTTCAAGGGTGGATCCTTCAGCGTACCGGGCACCGATCTCAAGGTTGGCTTGCTCGAATTGTCGAAGATCTATGCCAAGAACGGCGTCAGTGATCTCGACACGCAATATGCCGGTCCGCCCTGCCGGTCCTTCCCGACTGGCGCTCATGTCGCTGAAGTGGAGGTTGATGCCGACACCGGCCAAGTCGAGATCATGCGCTATACGGGTGTTGATGATTGCGGCAATATCATCAATCACACTCTGGCTGAAGCGCAGGTGCATGGCGGCATCATGCAAGGGCTCGGTCAGGTCATGGGCGAAGTCTGTATCTATGACCAGAATGGTCAAATGCTGACCGGAAGCTTCATGGATTACTGCATGCCACGCGCCGATGATTTGAAGGATCTCGCACTTTATGATCGCCCCATCCCCTCGCCCAATAATGTGCTCGGCGTGAAAGGTGTGGGTGAAGCTGGCACCACCGGCTCCGTGCCAACCCTTGCCAATGCGATCATCGACGCGATCCGCACAACCGGTGTGCACCATATGGATGTGCCTTTCTCGCCTACGCGTGTCTGGAACGCGATGGCGAAGGGCGGCAAGGCTGCGTGAAGGCCGAGGGCCGGGCGCGAAAAAGCGCTTGGCCCTATTCCGCTCCCCCTGCAAAATAGGCAGCAATGAAGAGGGGAGGAGCGCATGGCCGCATCATCATTTCTGCGCAACCAGTGGTATGTCAGCGCGCGCAGCCGCGAGATTTCGCGCGACCCCTTGATGCGCTGGATTTGCGGCGAGCCGATCGTCTTTTATCGCACCCAAAGCGGTGCGGTGGCGGCCTTGGAGGATCGTTGCCCGCATCGCAAATATCCGCTCTCCAAAGGTCAGCTGATGGGCGATGATATTGAATGCGGCTATCACGGTCTGCGCTTTGCGCCGAATGGCCGTTGCACGCTGATTCCGGCGCAACAAACGATCCCGAACGGGTTTGGCACGCGCGCTTATCCGGTCACCGAGCGCAATAATCTTGTCTATGTTTGGATTGGAGAAGCGGATAAGGCTGATCCTTCGCTCATTCACGACTTCTTCGAAAACAGCGATCCGGCTTGGGCGGCGGAGTGCGATTACAATCATCTTGAAGCCAATTGGCAATTGATCGTTGATAATCTGCTGGATCTCACACATCTCACCTTTGTGCACAAGACGACGCTCGCATCCAGCGGCATTCAGGAAAATCCGCTCATCGTCACGCAGGAGGGCGACATTGTGCGCGCGCGACGCGAGATGCCGAATGTCGAACCTGCACCCATCTTCCGTACCATGCGCAAGTTTGACGGCAATATCGACCGCTTTCAGAACATAGCTTATCTGCCGCCCAACCACATCCATATCCGCATCGAGGCTTGCCCGACTGGGAAGCGAGATGATCCCGATCTCGTGCATCATGTCGTCATCAATCATCTGACGCCTGAGACCGAGCGCACGACACATTATTTCTGGTCGATCTGTCGGCGCATGTGCATTGACGATCCCGCAACAGGTGATCTGCTGCGCCGATTGAACAAGACGGCCTTTGATGAAGATGCAGTCATTCTGCGCGACCAGCAAAAAATGATCGACACGGACCCCGATGGCGGCATACTCGTCAATCTGGAAGCGGATCGGGCCGTGAGCGCTGTGCGTCGCATCATCCGCCGCAAATTGCAGGAACAAGCGGAGCCATCCGCCAAGGGGTGACAGGATGAATATGCGTGCAGCCGTGTTGCGAGACCATCAACTCTCCATGCCGATTGAATGCGTGGCAATTGATGAGCCGCGTGCGGATGAGATTTTGGTGCGCATAGTCGCAACCGGCATTTGCCATACAGACATCAAGGTCGCCATGGTGCCGGGCCTTTCCCCGCGCCCCATCGTGCTCGGCCATGAAGGCGCGGGCATTGTCGAAAAGGTTGGTGCCAATGTGCGCAAGCTCGCGCCTGGCGACCATGTTGTGCTGACTTTTGATTCCTGCGGGCGCTGCCCCACCTGCGTCAGTGGCAAGCCTGCCTATTGCTATGAGGTGCGTGAAGTCTGTTTCGGCGGCAAGCGGCTTGATGGTTCAACCACCATCACCTGCAATCATGCCTCCGTGCATGGCAATTTCTTCGGCCAATCCTCTTTCGCGACACATGCGCTGGCCAATGAACGCAACGCCATCAAGGTGCGTAAGGACGCGCCCCTTGAACTGCTAGGCCCATTGGGTTGCGGCCTGCAGACAGGAGCTGGCGCCGTGCTGAATTCCTTCGGCCTGCGCCCCGGCCAAACCATCGCTGTTTTTGGGACGGGGGCGGTTGGTCTTGCAGCTATCATGGCAGCCCGCATTGCGGGCGCTGCAAAAATTTTCGCGATTGATGTCGTGCAAGAACGTCTATTGCTCGCGCGCGATCTGGGCGCGACGCATATCATCAATGGCAAATCGGAAGACGCGCTGGCTATCATCATGGCGGAGACGGGCCGCGGCGTTGATTACAGTCTCGATACAACCGCGGTTGATGCGGTCGCGACGCAGGCGATTGATTGCGTTGGGCCACTTGGTACATGCGGCCTCATCGCCAATAAAGGCCCGCAGCAAACCGTGCCCGTGAATATTCTGGCTTCCATGATGCGGGGCCGTTCCGTACGCGGCATCGTGCAGGGCGATAGCGTGCCTGATCTCTTCATCCCGCGTCTGGTGGAGTTTTTCATGAAGGGGCTCTTCCCCTTCGACAAGCTGGTGCGCTTTTACAAATTCGATGAGATCAATCAGGCGCTCGATGATGCGGAACATGGCCGCGCCATCAAGCCGATCCTGCGCATGGAATGATTAGTCGGCGCGCAGGAACACAACCTGCGTGTCGCCATAGTCGCGTCGTTCAAGCTCGCTGAAACCATCCGGCCAAGCGAGCTTGGTATCCGCACTTTCTTCGACAAGACAAAGCGCGCCTTTCACAAGCCATCCACCATCGCGAAGGGCCATAAGGGCAGGTTCAGCGAGTCCCTTGCCATAGGGCGGATCAAGAAAAGCCAATGTGAAAGGCTCTTGCGGCGGCATCTGGCCGAGCTTGGTTGCATCGCGCCGAAAGATTTTCGTCACGCCTCCCAGGCCGAGTGTTTCAGTATTTTCGCGCACAAGCGCGCGGCCTTCGGTGCTGTCATCAACAAAAAGCGTGAAACGCGCACCGCGCGAGATGGCTTCAATGCCAAGCGCGCCAGTGCCGGCGAAAAGATCAATCACCCGCGCGCCATCGCAGGCATCATCATAGGCATGGGCCAGCACATTAAAGAGAGCTTCGCGCAAACGGTCTGAAGTAGGCCGAACAGAAGATGTGCTCGGCCCTTTCAGATTGCGCCCGCGCAACGTGCCGCCGACGATGCGCATGATGGATTAGCGATCCCGACGGGGACCGCTCGGGCGCTTGCCACCCGGTCCACCACGCGGACGATCCCCAGAGGGACGACCGCCGCTCGGGCGACCACGCCCACCTTGCGGACGATCACTTCTTGGACCG
>JACCED011038353.1_pt1 | contig 11821 bp, 12 predicted proteins | sample 7455021 | NCBI WGS metagenome assembly JACCED01 (sample SAMN15323456, study PRJNA562643) | freshwater metagenome | isolation source: river surface water | place: USA:Blue River Watershed | collected 2017-08-19
CAACATTATTTTGTGATATTTGTACGGATATACCATTATCTCCAACCCACTCTATAATAGAATGTTCGTAATCTTCAATAGAAGGTACTGATATAACGTCTAGGAGCTCTTTAGAGACTTCCCCGTCCACTTTGCCTAGTTCTACATACCCCTTAGCGTCATTAAATTCTACAGGGCTTTCTACAACATCTGACCAATTTTTATTTATTGGATAATTAAATGTAAACTTTTTTCCACTTGCGCTATTCTTGATCTGAAATATAAATCCGTTGTCTGGATCAGCAATTTGAATTGGCGGAATATTATTTACCTGATAAAAATGATCATATATTTGATTTAAGCTAAGTGCGTATCTGTATACCGCTACTCCATTTACTAAAAATGAGGCGTTACTATCTACTACTGGACCAACCTGAAAATCAACATCTTCAGAGCTAAACTTAAAGTTATTTAGAATTTTATTTGCTGCAATATCGCCGTTGATGAATATTGATATATCGTTGCCAGAATATACACCAACTACGTGATGGGCTCTGCTGATCTCTGTTAGCGTATACTCTACATATTCCCCTTCAACCTTAAAAATAATATTTCCCTGCTCGTAGAATATACCTGTATCTGCATTTACATCTGCGAATAAAGGAGTTTCACTAATAAGGTTATCCTCTGCCTTAAACCAAAGCTCTAAAGAAAATTCATTTCTGGAGCTTGAAGAGTTTGCAATTGGTGGAAGGTTTGTATCCGAATAGTAATCTTTATCTATTGGCATGGAAACATAAGAGTTTCCTTTAATTCTTGTATGCCCACCAACCGAAGGGTGAAGGCTGAATCCATCTATGTAGTGCGTTCCAGAAACAACTGCGTCATTACTGCAGCCAGAGCCGTCTAAAGCATTTTCGGAAAGCTCCCAAAACCCAATAGGGTAATCTTTTAATACATTTCTGGAATAAGACATAGTTTTATTATAGCAGATTACTGCACTGCAGTTTTTCTGGCCCTAACTCAAACTTTGTTTTTAGATAGTAAAGATCTTTATTATTATTTATACCTTCTGAATGAGATAAGTTGTCTGGAATCATTATAATACTCCAAGGCTCTGGATATATATATACGCTTCTTTCTTTATTAACACAAAAAGCTTTTCCTTCAGGCTCAGTATTCATCATTAAATAAACAGATATAGATTCTGAATTGGAAGGTATGCTATATTCTTGACCCCTATCTTTAACCGATAAAGGTTTTGTTTTAAATAAGTATAATGGCTTAGTGGAAGTAGTTTCTTTCATTGCAAAGTTTGAGTAGTGTTCTTTACAGTAATTAATTCCAGCCTGAAAACTATTATATATGTATAAAACTTTCTGTTTCATTCTTTCAGACATTTCACCATCTTCAAGTAAAAATTTTTTAAACAAAACATCTTCAGTCATATTTGACCATTCTGATATGTACTTATGTGTTGTCGCGTCCATGTTGCACTCTTCAATAAACTCTATTAGCTTTTGCGGTTCAGAAATAGTGTTTCTAAAATAAACACATTTATCATCAAGTATATGTGGTAAGTACATCATTTTAGTTTGTGACCTTTCGTAAAGTGTTGACCAGAAGTCTCTTTTTGCTTTCATTCTTCATTTATTCCCAAACCGTTTCTAGCGGATACCAGAAAAATGGAACCATGTATTTATTTCCGCTAATTATTTCTAGGGGGTGATGGAAGTATGGTCTATAAGATGGAAACATAATCATGCTGCCAGCAGACGGCTTTATTTTAATATTTTGTTCTGGGAAATATATTTCTCCACCCTCGTAATCATCATTTAGATATAAAACTCCAGAAACTACAGGGTGTGATTTGTCTGTTGGATCTTCTGAGTCCACATGCTTTCCCATATCAGCACCAGTGTCGTATTTTCTAATACTAAAATAATCTGGTAGCTTTAACATCTCCACACCAGTCTGCGCTTTGTAGTTTGCAAAACATAAATCTGAAACAGCTTTTATTTTATAAGATATTAAAGAAGTTTCTATATCTTCTGCTGTCATGTATTGCATATTAGAAAAAGTTCCATTTTTTGTAATACCATACTGTTTATCAGCGTCACTTGCATTCCATTTTTCCCATTTAAGGATATGTGAAACATTACTATTGGTGGCATCAAGCTCTTCTATTTTATCAATAAAAGAGTATGGATTACTCAATACATCTTGATAATAAATAATTTTTTCATCTAATTTTTTTATAAGCATCTTTATCCTTTAAAAAGAACGGTGTAGATTTTTCAATCTTCGGATCTTCTTCTCCAGGCATAACCAGGTACCTATGCCACTTTCCAGATTTTATTTCCTCTTTCATATTTTCTAGCTGCATTTCTTCCCAAGTATCTGCACCATATTTTTCTACACCTTCGTGCCACTCTTTGGTTCCTTCAAATTCATACGACCAAAAACATCTTATAAAATACTTTTCTCCGTTATCAACCCTATCAACTCCATGAAAGTAATGAGATGCTCCAGTTACTGGATCTCCAGAAGGGAATACCACAATATCTCCAGCCTCTGGCTTATAGTCAATAACATCACCAGTGTCTTCCCTTAGAAATGAAAGTCCTCCACCGTCATAGTCATCATTAATATAAATAGTGCAAGTAATTGCAAACTTTTTTCCTGGTGCTGATGCATTTGCTCCAACATAATCTGTGTGGTAGTGCATTGCCATTGTATTTTGTTTTGGGCTCTCCCAGTATTTGCATATAGAAATTCCATTATTTACCCAATTTGGCAAAGATATTTCATATGTATTCACATAGTCTGCACTTGCAGCATAATATGCATTTGTGACATCTTGTAAAAAATCTTTCTGAAGCAATGCATATTCATCGCTGGAATTAACCTCGTAAGGAACTCCTGGATGATTCATTGCTAAATTCATCATTCTTCCAAAGCCATACCAGTCTTCCCAGTCTTGGAAATAATATCTTGGTGGCTCAGACTCTGATCTTTTTAATAATTCTATATATTCTTTCCATCTCGGTAGTGTATTTTTATAAACTACAACCCTGGGATATATTTCTATCTTATTCATTTCTCACCATATTTTCCAACATTCTCTTGAAAAATTCCACTTTCTTTTTCTTCTTGCCACTTTCTATACATCTCATCTTGATCTGCTCTAGTTTTCTTTAGTCTTTCTTCACGTTCTTTGATCTGCTCTTCAGTATATTCTATATCTGCATTATCCCAAAAGGATCCAATTGTGTATCTTGTTCCACCATGAACTTTTGTCACCTCATGCTCATTTGTATGGCCTCCAGCAAATATAGCTAACATTCCTTGTTTTGGATCTATATGAACATCGTGATTTTTAAAATTTAAATACCCTCCAGAAAAATCTTCGTTTAGGTATATAAACGCAGCATACTTACTTCTTTCAAACTCTGTTGGATTTCCATCTTCATCAGAATTGTCTGAATGAAAAGATGCGTATGCTCCTGGTAACCACTTTTGAGCATGATAACTAACTTCTGCCACTTCTTTACCTAAAACATTTTCGCAAGCGTCTTTAATTCTTAATTTTAAAATATCATGAAAATAGTTTTTTGGCAGACCAAAATATTCAATATTGTCGTCATATGGCCAAAACCCCATAGCGTATGAATCATAAAACGAAATCTGGTTCCACTCAAGAATATTATTTTCGACTAGCCATTCTGTATAGGCTATAATAGCTTTACATTCATGCTCTGTTAAAAAATTTTCAATAGTAAAACATTCTTCTTTATGCTTAGTTATTTGGCACATATTTAAAATCCTTTGGTCCATTATATTTTTCTGGCAATTTTGTTATTGTCCAAAAATATGGTGCTGTGTATCTGCAACCGCTTGTGATTGGCCTTACCCCGTGAATGTAGTTCATATCTCCTGGGAAAAAATAAGCTGCTCTTGCTTTAGGTTTGAACTCAATTCCTTGTTTTGGAAAATACAACTCCCCACCTTCATAATCATCGTTAAAATAAAAAACTGTTCCGAGATCGTACCAAGGGAAAGAGTTTGGCTTGCCAGCATCTGGGCCCTCATGTAACTCTTTATCTGCATGAGGTTCTTGTCTTGCCCCTACTGGCCATCTAACAATTGCTGGTCCTGTTGGTATTACCTCTACATCAAAAAATTCTTCAATTATTTTTTGAAATCTCTCTACCATCTTTGTTAAAACAGGTATAACATGAGCTCCATTTTTTAATAAATTCTCTCCAGTTGCTACTCTGTTTACCCATGGCCTTTCGTCATAAATAACATTTCCATTTTCATTAAATTCTGTTGGAGTGTCATCAAAAGAAGAATTTTTTCTTGCAAACTCTAAATATATCCTATTTTCTTCTTCCGTAATAAAATTTTCTACCTCTACAATATTTTTGTCTGAAGTTCCAAAAAATCCTGATGGAGTAATAGATTTAGCATTATAGTTAGCTAAATTACCGCTTGTATCCCAAACTTTCATATTCATTAATCATACCTCTTTCTTGACCAAACCTTTTTTTTGTACGCCCCACCTTCGGGGACTCTAAATTTATTTGCTTGGTACTCATGTCGATCTTGTATTTCTGTTAAAGAATACATCTTTTCTTCGGAGTCCCACTCTTCTCTTTTAAAAGGAATAACTTGAACATATGGCGTTCCTTTAGGGATTAGACCCTCAAAACCTTCTTTTAAAAAAAATGGCATCAACCCTGGCGTATCCATCTTATCGTTATCAATTATACCAGACACAGTAATGAATGGTAGGTCAAAACGATTGAGTGGATGTAAATACAAAGCGCTATATCCTGGCTCTAGACCAGGCATCCAATTAGGGTACCAGTGAAAATGCTTATCGAAACCATTTGGCTTTGGAAAACCAACCATGTCAGGTCTTGCCCCAATAAAGTCCTCATAGCCTCTTTCTATCGATATCGATAAAGATTCCATATGCGTATAGTTATCATTTATTGTTTTTTTATTTATGTAAATATCACATGGCGTCTTTAATAGGTAACCAGATAGAAAGGCATCTACTAAAGCTGGGCATGCTTTAAAAGACAAGGAGTCTTTATTTTCTGGAAACCAATACCTACTTGATTCTGAAAACCATTTAGGAACATCTTTTTTTGCAGGAGACGGATTAAGGTTCGACAACTTACTGTTATATATTCTATTGGAATGAAAAATTATCTTAGGCATCATTAACCTTCAACCTTATTGATTTAACTTCATGCTCTCCCAGGCTATTGCCGCATGCGTCTACTGCATCTCTATAGAAGTTTGTCCAACCTCCTGAATTGACTATGCTAGAAATTTTAGACATGGTGTATGCTGGATCACAATCAGAAGTAGGCATTGTTTCTATACTTTGAAAGTTAATTTCGGAGCCCTGTAAATTTGTTAATGAAATCGGTATAATATTAGCAACAGGAGTATTTGCTGGAATGACTATTTCTCTCATTGGTTCTGTAATTTTCCATACAATTGGAAACTCTCCATGAAAAAAAGAAGTTGTTATTAAAGTTGTAAAACAGTGTGCACCCCTAATAAAAAGATTTGGTGTAGGAATACATAATAGGCTTAAATCTTTATCAGTTTTAAACCCCATGCCAATATTAAAGCTGATGGTTGCATTAGCTCTTCTTGTAGAAACATACTTACTTCCAGATAGTATCTTGACATGCTCTGATGAAGTATCCGACATTCCATCCCATATGAAAGATATGTCTTCTGGGAAAGATACGCTCCATCCCAATGAGTTTGTAAGCGTTACTGGAAAACAGCTGTACGCATGGCGATTATATGTTTCGTCCATCCAATCTCTTTTTACGGGAGATTGATGTATATTAGCTCCGTCTATAAATCTCCAGGCTTTGATATCATACATTATAGTAAATTTTTAGAATATTTTGCCTCAAGAGCTCTATACTCTGGAGTATGTGCTGTTTCTAGATAGTCCAGCATTGTTACTATAGAATACTTAATTCCAGAAGTAACTGGTTTTGCTGAGTGTGAATATATATATGAAGAAGGGAATAAGTAGAGGTCTCCTGCCTTTGGCTTAATTGTTAAGTTAAGCTTATCAAAATAAAGCTCACCGCCTTCATAATCATCATTTAGATAACCAACTGCAGATAAAACACATGTATAAGAGTACCCATGGTCTGAGTGTACTTGGAAGTGTTGACCCTCTCCATACCTAATAAAATTAAAAGACTCCCAATATTTTAATGGTGCGAGATTAAACATGCCTCTATAGTCATCTACTGGGCTAAGCTGTGCGTAATATGCATCTTGCCAAATCCTAATAAGTTCTTGATCAAGATCTGTTAAATCATCTTTTTGAACACAGTCCATGTGAGCACTAAGTGATCCATCTTCATTATATTTAATTTTAAAGTCAACACAATCTCTATAGCTTAAATTCTTTTCACCGTATCCAGTATAACCTGGCTTCCAGCTATATCTTGTATTTTTGTCTGAGCCTAGTATGTTTTCTAGCTTTTCAATATACTGATTTTCTTTTTTAAAAACATCTCTATAGACCATAATTCCTGTTGCTAGGTATTCTGCATTTGGTAACATTTTAATCTCCTTTATGTAGATTATATCATTTTAAGTGTTAGATTGGAAGCCATACTCCTGGCTCATTATTTATTAGCATAAATCTAGGGGATAGGTATAAGTCAAGTAACAATGAATTTTCTTTGACACACACTTTCATTAAATCTGTTGGCTTATTTATAAATATATCACCTGGATTCAAAATAACAGTTTCAAATAAATCATTATTTTTTATTTCTAAAACAATTTCTTTATTTGAAGTATTATATAGTCCGTACATACATGGTATGTTAATTCCTGGATAATCATACCACGTATTATTACTTTCTATCAAGTATTCGTTTATTTTCCCATATAGCATGTACTCATTATTATCAGAGTTAGTTTCGTATAAATTACATAAATCAGGAATAACTTTTGCAATTTCTTTATATAGGCCGTATGTATGCTTGTCATACGATGCAAAAAAATTTTTATTTTTTATTATATATTTATCAACAAATTCAACATTACCATACACCACATTGTGTATTTTATTTTCAATGTAAGAGTTTTCTGTGTTTTCTTTTAACAACAAAGATGTATTAACATTTAATGTTTTTTTAAAATATTTAATCTTGCTGTATGGCATTCTCATCATAGACAGCTCTCTTATCAAAATAAGTTATAGGAAAAGAATAATTCCTATATTGGAATATATCATTTAAATCTATTTTTTGTTTTTCATCTTTAAATCCTAAATCAAAAATTTTATTATACAGTTGATCCCCAGCTACCGTTCCACCCTTATCTGAATAAATTGCAGACCAAGGCTCCAATCCTAAATATGATGCAATCATATCGTTTGATATCACCGAATACTTTGCTATTTTTTTATTTCTAAAAAATGGATCAACATACATTCTAGATATCTGTGAATTTTTTGACCAGGCGCTCTGAGCAATCGGAAAATCATTATATATCTTGTTTGTAACAACAATAGAGCCGCTGGGAAACTGATCATTTTTATAAGCAGAGCATATTACACTAAAGTTTTTTACATCTTTAATAAATGCAAAATTGAACCAAATGCCATATAGCTCCTCTGGTAAGGAGCTATATGAAGCATTTTTTACTATTTCTGTTTTATCATTTCCATATAGAAATTTCAATACAGTTTCTTTCTGTTATAGTGGTCCAGGCCCATCTGGATCATTTGAATAGTCAAGTGGACTTGTTAAAGGATGCATATCAAACGTTAATCCATTTTCTGTAAAGAAAAAGTCAAAAGGCTCTACGTTAATTGAATACGTTTGAATAACAATATCAAGATTAACCTCAGCAGATTCAACCAAAACAAAATCTTTTGTTTGATAATTGAATATAAGATCTGAAGTGTTGATATCTGTTACTGGAAGAACTTTAATTTCACCATTTCTTTTTGCAAGAAGATAATGCTGAACAGAATAAATATCTCCGTTAATAGCAACAGCTCCTGGTGACTCGTGTAATACTTTTCCAACAACTGTTGAAACAGATTCTGTGGCATTTGCTAATTGTTCTTCAGACAAAATGTAATCTTGATAGCTATTTATGTCTTCTGTTTTCAACTGCCAAAAATCATCTGGAATTCCTGGAATACTCAAGCTTATTACCTCTGCACCCATTTCAATCTGTGCAGCAGATATTAATCCGTTTGGTGTTCTAAGAAGAGTATTAACTCCTACGCTCTTAAAGAAGCTTGGAGGTGAAAAGAACCCTGGAGGACCGAAGAATCCTGGAGGACCGAAGAATCCTGGAGGACCAAAGAATCCTGGAGGACCGAAGAAGTTCGGTGGACCGAAGAATCCTGGAGGACCAAAGAAGTTCGGTGGACCGAAGAATCCTGGAGGCGAAAAGAAGCTTGGTGGACCAAAGAAGCTTGGAGCCTGTGTTGTTACAGAGTTTGAGTTACCTGAATATACACCTGAACCGTTAGGATTTTCTGCTCTAATTTGATAAGTTTGAGCAGTATTAGCTTCTTGTGTGATATCACCAGAAGTTACATTTGATGCGAATGTGCCTGTTTTACCATCGCTTGATGTCCATCTATAAAGTGTTATATCTAATCCACCATGTGCTGGTGCTGACCATGACAATGTATCTTTGTCTACTCCTGCGGTGGCAGTTGGAGCACTCATTGTAGCTGGAACTGTTGTTGCGGTTGCAGTTGCTGTATTTGAATTAGCAGCTGTAGCATAATCATCATAAGCACGAACTACATAAGAGTAGCTTGTGGCAGACGATAATCCTGTATTTGAATAAGTATTATTTGGGTGAGCAACAGTTGCAATTTCTGTGCCGCCTCTAATAATCTTATAGCCCGTTGGGGTATTACCAACTGTAGGGTTTGTCCAAGATAAATCAATTCTACCATCATTATATGGTCTACCAGAGCCTACGTCTGTAGCTGTTAAGCCCGTTACTGGATTTGGTCCAATAAAGTTATCTTGTGCTGAAGAACCTGTACCAGATCTTTTATTAATTGCCATTATTTGCTCCTTATGCCTTTAGATCTCCGAATAGTACCCATGTGTTTGCTGCTCTCTTAAACAGAGTTGCGCTTGACCACTGAGCTCTCAACTTCAAACCTGGTGTAGCATTAATTGTAGCTCCTGAGCCAGCAATTGTTACCTCTCCAGTGTTTGTTCTTAAAATATCTATTGATGTTCCTACTGGATAGTTTACTGAAGAATCAGCTGGTACTGTTATGGTTACAGCAGTTCCTCCTGTATGATTTACCTCAATAAGAGTATCTCTTTCAGAAAGACTTGAAAGTGTGTAGTTTGATGTCTTTTCTGTTATTGGTGTTATTGAAGGAACACCTGCCTTTGTTTGAGTTCCATCTACAAAGGTAACCCCAGCTGTTGTGACTGTACCAGTGGTAGTAATTTCACCAGCAGATAAGTTATTTAGGGCAAGATCATCAAGAGTTCCTTCTGTAAAGTTTACTGTTGTTGATGGTTCTGTTGCAACTCCCTTAAACAACTTCCACTTATTTTCAGAAACATCTCTTACGATACCTGAGTGTTTTGATGAACCATCATTATATGCAACTACTATACCCAAGTCTACTGTATTTGCTGCATTTTGATGGGCAAGCTGAACCATATTATCTTCAATTGTTATAGATGTTGCTGATGCATTAAATGTTGTACCATTAACGGTCAGATTTCCATCAACTGTGAGTGCTCCTCCAACAGTAATGTCTGTTGAAATTGTTTGTGGAGATGTATAGTTTTTGTAAACTAACTCAGATGTATCATAAATTCCATGAACATTTGTTGTTATGGCTACGTGTGCGTCTGTGTATTGTTCAGCCGCAGTAAGAGCATTATCGGCTTTTGCCTGTGCTCCAGTCTGTGTTTCTAACTGTGAAGTATCTGCAATGCCATGAACAAAAGTTGTTGCTGTTTTATGTGCATCTAAATCTTCGTCTAGTGCTTTTGCATCAAGAGCAGATGTAAGTCCGTCGATCTTTGACTGAGAAATTGCTGCTATTGCTGAAATATCTTCATTTACAATTGTTCCATTTGCAATTTTTGCTGAAGTAACTGAACCATCTGCAATTTTTACCTCTGTGACTGCAGCAGTTCCAATTTTATTTTCTGTAACTGCAGCAGTATTAATTTTTGCCTCAGTGACATTTAAATCTTCAATTTTTGCTGTAGTTACCGCAAGATCATCTATCTTTTCAGTAGTTACGGCTAGGCCGACAATATTTGATGTTCCTACAGAATCAGTATCTAATTTTGCCAGTGTGACTGTTCCATCAGCAATCTTGTTTGTTGTAATTGCGCCATCTGCAATCTTAGCTTCAACTACAGATTCGTCTGCAATTTTAGATGTTGAAATTGCTAAGTCTACAATTTTTTCAGTTGTAATCTCTGAGTTGCCAATTTTTGCTGTTACCACTGCATTATCTGCAAGCTTGTTTGAAGTTACTGCTCCATCTGAAATTTTAGACTCTATAACTGAGCCATCGATTGGAGTTCTCTCATTTGAAAGTCTTGAATCTGAATTATATACTAACTCATTTGTATCTGTGATTCCATGGACATCTATTGTGACAGAATTGTGACCCTGTAAAAGAGCTGTTCCCTGAAGCTGTATTGTAGAATCAACATATGCTTTATTCGCCGCATCTGTATTTGATGTTGGGGAATTTAAGCCAGTTACCTTGTTTGAGCCCATCTCTAAGTTTCCAGTCATGGAATCTCCAGACTTAGAAACTTTTTCAGAAATAGAAGTTGTTAGAGTTCCAGCCAAGTCTGAATCATTATTTAATGATGTAGCAATTTCTGCTAGGGTGTCTAGTGCTGCTGGTGCTGCTCCAACTACTGCTTCTATTGCATCCTGAACGAATGCTGTTGTTGCAATTTGAGTTGTGTCTGTTCCAGCAGAAGCTGTTGGGGCGGTTGGTGTACCTGTAAGAGCTGGTGATGTTAAGCTCTTTGAGGTTAAAGTTTGATTTCCTGTTGTTGTAACAAGAATAGAAGTATCAGCAATTCCATGAACATTGGTTGTGTCTGAATTGTGATCTGATATTGCAGAGCTTACTTCAGCATCAAGAGCTGCTGCTCCAGGTAGCTGTGCTAATGGGACAAGTCCTGATGAGTCTAGGGTTGCAACTCCGTCTGCAACTCCTTTTTCAGAAAGAGGAATATAGTCGTCAATTGCATTACCTAGGGAATAACTTAAGTCACCCCATGTTGATGAACCATCTCCAAATTTAAAATCGCCTGTGTCTGTTTCTAGACCCATTTCTCCTGCAGCCAATACAGGATTTGCAGCTGTCCATTCTGCTGCTGTGCCTCTTCTTAGTTGAATTCTTACTGTTGCCATAATTACTCCTTATTATATCATTTTATCTTCTTAACCGATAGTACCTGAATCAAAGGTAATACCGAAAGAAGATGTTGATGGAGTGCCCCCATCTGCGAATTTTGTGGCTGTGGTAACTACACCATTTGCCTGAACTGTATATATTGGCTCTCCATTATAATCAATAGCTAGACCAATATCCATAAATGTTATTTCTGGAATATCTGGAATTTCTGATGTAAATGCTATTGGTTGCCAAGAGCCATTAATATAAATTTCTAATTTGCTTGTGGAGGTATTGAAGGCCACTGGAGTATCTCCAAGTGTTATTTGATTACCTTCAACTACAAGGCCATTCTTAACTTTAAAATCTTTATTGTTTGTTGTCACGAGTTCCCTATCC
>JACCED011407744.1_pt1 | contig 11820 bp, 11 predicted proteins | sample 7455021 | NCBI WGS metagenome assembly JACCED01 (sample SAMN15323456, study PRJNA562643) | freshwater metagenome | isolation source: river surface water | place: USA:Blue River Watershed | collected 2017-08-19
AATGAAAAAGTGTTAAATTTATATGGTAATGAAGCATATCATAGATTAATATGTATATGTAGATGCTCAAGAAGTTTATTAAATTTATTAGATCAATATGTTAATAAAAATAATATGGTATTTTTTCATGAAATTACAATTCCTACAATTACTATTTTAAATAATTTAAAAATAAAGAAATTAACAGAATTAAAAAATATTATTTATAAAAAAGATTATGAATGGTCAATGGAAGATATTCTAGAAAATTTTAATTTATTATATCATCCTGTAAAAGACTTAAATTTACAAAAAATAATAAGAAATAAAGTTCTAAAAAAATTTAATTAAAATTTTGTTTTGTTCCATCTGTTGCAAATTTATCTGCCATCATATTACCATACCATAATTTCCATTCTAAAGATTTTTTATCACTTGGTTCATCTAAATGTGAATTAACATGTTTAAGAAGGGGCTTAACAAATTTATATTTTTCTCTAATATTTACTAATAATTCTTTATTATCAACTGGTTTACCATTGCTTTTAATCCAATTATTTTTTTCCCATTTAGGTATCCAATCGATACATGAATTGTAAAGATATTTACTATCAGTAACTAAATATATTTTTGGTTTACAATAAGAACTATCATTTTTATATTTTTCTTCATCTTCTTTAATACATTTTTCTAATACAGTTAAGGCTTCTAAACAGGCCATTAATTCAGCTGTATTATTAGTTATTTTTTTATATTCTAAACATTTACTAATATTTCTAGGGTCATTATTACCAAAAAATACACCATATCCACCCTTGGTATTACTCTTATTCTTTGCTTGATTATTAAAGCAAGAACCATCTATAAATACATATAATGCATTTGGGTCTATTTCCATAATATATATATTATTATTATATATATTTTTGATTATTTAACCCTATTTCTTACCCCCTTTTGTTCAATTTTATACCCTATTATACCCCTTAAAATCCCTATTTACTATTGTATATATCAAAAATTGAAAAAGCTATGGCATAGACCTTCCTTAGGGAACCAATAAGTAAGAACTGGTCAAAACCCGTTCCTCCCTTCAAGCTTATCTCGCCCTCTTACCGTGCTCTTCTCTCTTTCGATCAATATGGTTGTTGTGGACAACATCTGGTCGAGTGATATTTACGACAATAAGAAACAAGAACTTGAAGATCGCAAGAAAACCTATACAGCTACTTCTGACATCTTCTCTGCAAAAAAGAAGGGGAAAATGGCTAGAAGTAGTAAGAAAATCAAGCGCGGCATCTCGCCCATCTGCACGAACACCCTTCCGCCGATCGACATTAATGATCCGCGGTTTGGCTTTGTAAGCCTCTCAGAGTGACCTTACAGCCAAACCATCGGGCCATGAAACAAGCCTTTTGGGCCAAGAAACAAGCCCACTGGGCCATGAACACAGCCTTTTGGGCCAAGAAACAAGCCCTTTGGGCCAAGAGCAACGTTCCAAGTACACGAGTTCCTCCAGTTCTGCGTGGCCTTTGTGCCCAACAAAATAGAAAACTATTTGTTTTATAACCAAGACATAAGACGATAGAAAAAAGATAACACGTCACTGTCCCATTTTTCTTGATTTATTTCTTTCTTCTTATGTTCTTCTTTATTGACTATTTCAAATCTTAAATTACTTTCTTTATCAAAATATTTTTTCATTACTGATTCTTTTAATTTTTCTTTTGGTGGTTTCCCTAACCATTGTATTATTTCATATAAATGAACCATATCAGTTGTAATATTACCAATATGATGAGGATCAAATAATAATTTACCCTCAACTAATTCATAATACATACATGCTAATGACCAATAATCAACTCTGTAATCATATGGTATTTTTAAAATTACATCAGGTGCACGATAATATCTAGTTTGAATACAAGGGAAACGATGATCATCAACCATTTGTCTATAAGAATGAATTGTACCTAAATCGGCGATTTTAAAAGTAAATTCTAACATTTCTTCATCAGTATAAATTAAATTATCTAAATCTTCATAAATATCTTCAATCTTTAAAATTTTTGCGAGTTGATCAACTATTTGTAACAAGATATTTCTTTTACCTTTTCTAAATTTATCTTTTTGTTTCTTATTCTTCATATCAAATTTTTCTCTATATCTACTAATTTCATCTTCTACTACTTTCTTAAATTTAATACTTTCTATCTTTTCTTTTAATACCTTTAATCTTTTGTCTTTTCCACATACTAATATATTCTCTGGTTTTATATCTGTATGTATCAATTCATTTCCATGTAAATAACTTAACCCTTCTAATACATTTTCATGCATCTTTTTCATTACTAATGCTGGAAATCCTTTATTATTACTTTTATATGCCTTTAAAAAATAATATGCACTATCAATTGCAAGTTCTAAAACCATACATAAATATGTTTTATTGTCTTGCACTATTTCAAATGATTCATACATTTTTATTAATGTATTAGTTGGAAAACTCGAACATACTTCAAGACAATTCTTTTCTAATACACCTTCCCTATAACAATCATGATTTTGTATCTTTAATGCAAAGAAATCATCTTTACTGATTTGATATGTTAACCAAACCGTTGAAAATGCACCTGATCCTAATTTATATAATATTAAATAATCATTTTGAAATACTTCATATTGAAAATCTTCTTCATCATCACTACTTTCATTACTACTATTTGTTTCATCTGAATCACTAGTTTCATTATCTGAATCACTTGTATCATTTGATTCAGCATTTAAATTTGATTCAGAACTAGAATCATTTGAACTTGATTGACTTTCCATTTCAGATCCAGTTAAATATGTTTTTTCACTTGAATCTGTTTCACTTTCAGATAATAATTCTGAACTTTTAGATTCACCTATATATTTATTTTGATTTTTGTCACTTTCTTTATGATCATTCTTTTTATTTTGTTTATTAAACTTGCTCTTTTCTGGAACTTTTTTCATATTATTATAAATTTAATATTATAATAATATAAACATATTTTTATCTCATTTTAAGTTATTGTTGATAAAGGTCCATCTGTTAATGTTATATTTGTACATTTACCATCTAATGTACTATAAAATGGTTTTTCAGGTGGACATATTTCTTTTGCTAAATATACTGGATATGATTTATCATAATAATAACCACCATAAGGGAAATTATAAGAACCATCCCAAATATATTGAGTTGGATTTTCTGTTTCTATTTTTTGAATAAGATCATTTTGATTTGCTAAATTATTTTGTTCATCATTTTCATTTAAATATTTATCTTCATTTTCAGTTTCATTTGATTCTCCATTTGCATTATATATTATATTATCTCTATCTCTTACTCTAGGTAATGTTCTACCCATAGTTGTAGTTCTAACATAATTACCATATGGAAAGTTTTCTTTTATTTTAGATACTATTATAAATAATATAAATATACCAATTATAATTATAAGTAAATGATTTTTATCCATAAATTAATATAATATATTTAATTTGTTCTAACAGTTCTTTTTTATAATTCACCAAATATCCCTATATTTTTTATTTTTTGGAATATCATTTCCTTTATTGGTATTTTTTGAGATGTCGTAAATGTACATGATAATATCATTCTTTCTTCATTTTTACATAACTTTTTACCTCTATGATATATTTTATTTCCCTCAAATAATAATGCCTCATCCCTATTTATTTCCACATCCTCTGTTTCTCCCTCTTTATTCTTATATTGATAATTTCCACATGTTTTTTCAAATGTTACTGGTAATAGTAATGTAAAATTTCTACCATCATAGTGATTAGTATCAAAATGCCAATCAATGTAATCACCTTCTTGATTATATACAATTAAACATAAACTATTAGGTTGATCTAATAGAGTAGTATAAACATGTTCACCAATTACGTTAGATATTAATGGAGTTAAAGATTTATACCAATCAATTAATTTTGGTATTTTATTTTGTAATTTTTGTAAGCTAATACATTTTTGACTTTTTTGTGGTATATCTATTCTTGTACCTTCAGTTCTACCTATATATTTTAACTCATCTAAAAATTGATCAGGTACAGATAATTTTATTTTTTTAATATAACAAAAATTACTTTTACTTGTATCACAATATTTTATATAATTTTTATATACTGTTGTTCTATCAATAAATATTTTAATTATTATTCCAATTAATATTACCATAAAAATAATTAAAAATAACATAAATGGAGTTAATTTATTTTTTATTGTATCTAATTCATTATCATTTAATAAATTAAAAAATAAAAATATTAATACTATAAAAATATATAATATGTATTTATCCATATTATATTTTGTTATTTTTTTGTTATATTATACCATTCGTCTTTTCTTTCTTCAAAATCAATCATTGGCTTATATTTTATATTATCGTATTTTTTATGAGCTTTATACCAATTAAATATATCTCTATCTGGAATACCTTCTAATTCTGGTAAATATTTTCTTATAAATTCTAATTTTGGATCCCACCTTTTATAATCCCTTGGATCATATACTCTTCCTCCTGATGTTCCCGCTCTTCCAAATCTATATCCTGGTAAATCATATGGTCCTAATGTATTATTCCAATTTCCATAATTATTTGCATAACATGAATCAATTAATAATTTACTAAATATATATTGACCTCCCCAAGGTTTATCAAATGGATCTTGTTGCAATATTTTTATTGCAAAATTTGATACATATAATCTTAATCTATTATGCATGTATCCTGTTTGTAATAATTGTCTTACTCCAGCATCTATTATAGGAAATCCAGTATTACCTGTCCATAATAATTTTGCTTCTTTTGCATCATTTCGCCATTTAATATTTTGAAAAAATTTATCAGTATGACCATAATGATTATTAAATTGAGAATTATATCTTGCTAAAATAAAAAAGAATTGTCTCCAATACAATTGTCTAATTAATGGTGTTAATTTATATTTTTTCATAGCATTATGTACTTCAACAATTGATAAATTTCCAAATTTTAAATAAGTAGATAAAAATGTAGTATTATAAGTTAATTGATCTCTTTCATTTTCATAATCCTTATATTTTGACATATTATTTATTATTTTTAATGCTTCTTGTCTACCACCTTTTACATGTAATTTTCTTTCATTATTTATGAATTTATGTATATCACCCTTAAATTCAAATGTAATATTTTTTTTAATTAAATTTTTTGGTTTCTTTACTTCATCTCTTACATCAATTTTAATAGCATGTTTGTAGAAAACACCAAATACTTTAAATATCTTATTTTTATTTAAATATAATTCCATTTTATTCAAACAATTATCATCATCATATTTAATTAAATTTACTTTATTTTCATATATAACATCATCTATTAATTTATCTCTTTTTAATGAATATTTACTAAAATCACTATTATATGATATATATGTTGGTTTTACTACTTTTATTAATTTTTCTATTACTTTATAAGGTTCATCATAATAATAATGTAATTTAGATTTATTTTCTCTTAATTCATTATCTAAATCTTCTAATGATTCAATCATAATTTGAACACATGGATCAGATCTGTAAGATGCATTTTCACTTGTATTATCGATTTGAAAAGGATCAAAAATAAAAATTGGTAATATTTTATCTACTTCTTTTGATAATAAATTTAATGCAACATTATCATGTATTCTTAAATCTCTTCTGAAAATATGTATTCCAATACTCATATTATTAATAATATAAATTATTTTATATTATTAACTTAATTTTGCATTCGTCTTTAAAAAATTATTTATTTTTGTTAATTGTTGCTGTGTTGGTATTGTCTTACCATTTTCAATATCTTTATATAAATTTGCTGGCATACATAATGCTTGTGCAACTTGATCTTGTTTTAATCCTTTAGCAGTTCTTCCACCTATTAATAATTGCCTACTTCCTATATCTAATTGCTTTAATTTACCCGCTTCTGTCGCCGCTTCTATTTTTTTTAAATGACTATTAGATGGATTTGGTAATACTTTAGTAGGTACTTTATTTAAAATCTTAGGAGCTCCATGGATAGTTACAGATTTCCAATCTTGGTGATCGAGTGTAAGTTCTTCTTGTTCCATAATAATATAAATATTTTTTTTCTTTATCTCACTAATAAAATAAAACTTAAAAATAAATAATTATATAATAAATATGAGAAATGAATAAATCGGATATAATTAGAAACATTGAATCACTTTTTAATTTCCAAAAGAAATTAATAAGTATTCACAAAAATGATTATAGATTTCTTTTACCTAAAACTGTTAATCATTTTAATAAATACAAGAAATTTACTGTAAATGATAAATCATATGATTTATATGGATGGTATAATAATTCTATAATAGATATTTATCCAACATATAATAATATATTAAATGAAGAAGATTTACCAGAGAGTTGGAAGATATATTTAAATGAAATATTAGATGTTACAAAAATAGATAATATTAAACTAATAATTTATAATAAAAAATATAAATTATATTCTAATGTATTAACTATTAATAAAAAAGAAAATAAAAATACTTTTAATATTGAAACTAATCACAAAATAGATGACAAGTGGATAAAAGCTACTGGAACAAAGAATTATATATTAGATGATCCGATATTGGATAAACTAAATAAAATAAAAAAGCAAGAATATATTGAATTATGTAAAAAAGTAGAAGAAAATAAATCAGATGAAGAACAAAATTGTAATGTTTATAATCAAAATGAAAATAAAATAAAAAATGAATTTGATGATGATGAATTAATTAGAATTAATCTTGGGCATAAATTTGAAGCAAAAAGAATAAATGATTTAATAGAAAATTATTATATGGATTTTTGTAAAATTGGTGAAAGTTATCAAGCAAGAGATAATAATAAATATATTGAAACAATGAAACAAATTAAATTAGGGACTCCTATAATACATCAAGCAGTGTTGCATGATTCAGAAAATAAATTATTTGGATGTGTTGATTTATTAATTAGATATGATTATTTAAACAAAATATTTAAAAATATGGAATTTATAAATAATGATAAAGAAAATCAAGAAAAGAAGCAACAACATACTTATGTTATTGTTGATATAAAATTTCATAGAATTCAATTTAATGTTGATGATAAAACAATTAGAAATGAAGGAATGATGAAGGTATTTAAGTCTCAATTATGGATATATAATAAGATATTAGGAAAAATGCAGGGATTTATGCCGAGAGAGGCTTATATATTAGGAAGGGGATGGATGAAAAGTAGAACAGTGAATAAAGAAATGATAGTAGAAAAAAACAATGATCCATTTGATAAGGTAGGAACAATAGATTATTATAGTAGAGATCAAGAAATATGTAATTTAACAATGGAAGCAATTAATTGGTTAAGGGAATTAGAGAAAGTGAATTTAGAGGATAAAGAGCAAATGGAAAGATTAAATAAGAAATATATGCATGAATATCCAAATATGAATAATAGTTTAGATTCTGAACATAGAAAAAGAAAAAGAAGTATAGCAGATGATATTAATGAATTAACTGATATTAGTTATATTAGTACAAAACACAGAAAAATAGGGATAGAAAAAGGGATAGATAATTATAAAGTACAAAATATTAATGCAAGTAAAATAGGTATTAATGGTAAAACAGGTGAAATTGTTAATGCATTATTAAATAATTTTAAGATAGAAAGAGAAATTGATGGTAATTATAAAATGCCAGTTAAAGATGATGTTGAAATATTTTTAGATTATGAATTTTTTGATGATTTAGATGATAATGATGATAGAATACCATATTTATGTGGAATTGGTTATGTAATAAATGATGAATGGAAATTTGAATATGAATTATTGGAGGATGTAAAAGAGGAGAATAGAAAGAAGATGTGTAAAAACATATTAGAGAAGATTAAAAGGATAAAGGAATTAGGAAATCAAAACAAAGTGAGAATATTTCATTGGTCACCTGTTGATAAACAAATAACAAAAAAACAATGTAAAAAATATGGTTTAGAAGAAGAGGAAAAAGAATTGGGGATAGAATGGGTGGATGGATATTATTTTTGTAAGGATAATTATATTAATTTTAAGAATTGTAAAGGATATGGGTTAAAAGAAATTGGAAGAGCGATAAAAGAGAATAATTTAACAGATATAGATTGGAAATATAAATTAGGGAAGATAGGGAGTGTAATGAATTATTATTTATTTAACGGTAAATGGAATAGTAAGAGAGCAATAGAATATAATGAAGTTGATTGTTTAATGATGTATGAAATTATAAAGAATTTAAGAAAATATGAGAAATAAATATATTTTGATTAAAAATTTTATAAAATATATATATGAATTTAGTAGATACTGATACATATTATGATAACATTATTTTAATAGATAGTGTTCCTGCTCCAGTGAAGACGATGTGGACAACATTAAAAGATAGAATTGCGTATGTAAGACAGCAAAACAAATTAAACAATGTATATATAAATAATTATCAGAATAGGGATGATAATTATGAGACAATAAACTATGTTAACTATGTATGGCAAGAATTAATGATATATAATTTAAGTAATGAAATAATGACTGGTTTTAAAATAAAATTACAAAATTTATACCAATTAGTACGTAAATAAAAATAAATATATAAATTTATTTTTAATTAATTTAAGATAAAACGCGGGCAATTAATACAACTACAACTACTATACCAATTACTAACATAATTTTATTATTATCAGAAACATTAGGATCAGTTAATTGACCGATAACGGGTACATTTTGTAAGTTTAAGTTTTCAACTCCTTGTTTTTGAGAAAATATGTAGAATACGCCAACACCAATTACTAAAATTAATACAAAGTAATCCATTACTATTTTTTGTAAATCAAAGTGTTCTACTCTTTTAGCTACCTTTTTTACAGGCGCCTTATTTTGTATATAACTTCCAAAATTTTCTTGTGTCTTCTTTTGCATAGGATTGTATTTTACTCTATTTACATTGTTAAATGTTTCTCCTACTGTACCTTGTGTAGGTTGCGCAGGTTGCATTGGTGATACACTTGTTGGTGCAGTTGGTGGTACTACAGGTTGGGGTTGTACAGGTTGAGGTTGTACAGGTTGAGCAGGTTGAGAAACATTATTTGAAACAGATAAAAAGTTATTTTCTAATTGATTGGATGCTAATGTAGTAGATGAATTGATATCTGCACCATTAGAAGAACTTAATACAGGTACAGCATTTGATTCACCAACTTCAGGTAAAACTGGGAATCCGCTTAATTCCATTTGTTGACCGTTTTGATTTCCACTTACAGGATTAGTTACACCACCTAATTGATTAGAAAGTAAAGCATCAACTTCAACAAATGTTGGTTTTAAGTTCATTACAGCTCTTTCTTCAGGAAAATCAACTGTTGCCATGTAAGAATCAGTGAAATAAGCAGATGGTTCAGGGCATTTTTCTAAACTGGATGGACTAGACATTATTAATATATATATATTAAGAAATTTAATATAAATTAATTTTGATTAATTATTTTAAAGAATCGATCTAAAGATTTTTGAAAGTCATCATTAAACATTAAATACGGAATAATATATCCCGGTGTAATTTTATGATTTAACATAAGTAAATTCTTTTTTATTTTTACTAATTCATCTTCATCATATATGTATTCTCCAATCATTTTCATTACATTATTAATATTTGCTTCCATGTGAAAGTGATGATGAATATGATATTCATTATTAAAATTATTAGGAATATTATTTAAATCATTAAATGTAAAAATAAAAATATTATTTTTATCATTTTTAATTACGAATTCAGATATTAAATCGTACAGATGTTTATTTTTTTCAATTAAAGTATTAAAATTTATATTATCAAATAATACTATATTTTTTTCACTAAATTTTTTATTAAGATCATTAAAAAATTTATGTACCATCTTCTCACTATAATTATTTTTTGGGAAATGAATAAATCCTAAATCATTTTTTGTTGCAATTGCTTCTAATAATGTATTTTTTCCAATTCCTTCTTTACCACTTAGAATAATTCTCAGTGATCTCGGTACTTTTCTTTCAACAAACATTTTTGAATGTTTAATATAATCACCTACTGTTTTTGTCATTTCATTCTTAATTGTATCACTCATATATACTGAGTCTAATGATCTATAAAATGGTTGATTTCTATGATATATAATTATTTGATTATCTTTATCATAATATGCATAATGATGTAATTGTTTATCTGTTTCATTTGCAGAATAATGTGTATATATTACTGTGAATAATACAATTCCTATTACTATAAATGGTATTGCATATACTATGTAAGGGAGATATTCAGGAGACATCATTTGATCTTGTTTAATTTTTGATCTTTGATTGTTAAGAGTAAATATATTATATAAAAATGTAAAGTATTCAATTTTTATATTTATCAATATTATGATGAATATTGATAAATCATGGATTCCTATATTACATTTAGATTTATATAAATCTATTATAAAATTAGTTTATAAAGAAAAAAATGTTATACCATCTAAAAATCTATTATTAAAACCTTTTTCTTTTTTTCCTTTACATCAGCTAAAAATTATTATTTTAGGTCAAGATCCTTATCCAAATAAAGAAATGGCAAATGGATTAGCATTTTCAGTAAAAAAAAATTCACCAATACCACCTACATTAAAAAATATTTTTAAAGAAATTGAGAATGAGTATAAAGGAGAATATAAGTTTGAACATGGGGATTTAACAAAATGGGCGGAAAGAGAAAAAATATTATTAATAAATTCATCATTAACAAATATAGAAAATGAATATAATAAACATCATAAATTTTGGGAAAAATATACTGATATTATTTTACAAGAAATATCACTAAATACTAAAAATGTTTGTTTTGTTTTATTAGGTAATTATGCTAAATCTAAAAAATATTTAATTGATAGTAATAAACATTATATAATTGAATCTATACATCCATCACCACAAATAGCGTTTAAGGGATTTTTTAATAGTAACATATTTAAAAAAATAGAAAAATGTGTTGGTAAAATTAATTGGCAAAATTAATACTTAATTAATACTTATATGCTGGATTTTCTCTAAACCATACATTTATTGCATACTTTGTTATATCTCCCTTTATTTCTTCTCCTGTATGTAATGTATTAAAATCTAATTTATTATCATCCATATTCATATTTTCAAAATATATTGCATCACCTGCTTTAGGTTGTATTTTTAAATTTATTTTAGGAAAAAATGTAGCACCACCTAATTCTTCTGGAATATCATTTAAATATACTAAAATAGTTTTTGTTCTATTACCTCTTGAATCTACTTCAAATGAATCACTTGAAAAAAAATCATAGTGGGGTGCATACTTTTGTCCTTTTTCATATACTACAACTTGCATAGGTTCTAAATATCTTCTATCTAAATTTGTATATTTGCATGCTCTATTTTCTACTTTAATTACTAATTCATCTCTTGCTTTTCCTAAATGTGCTGAATTAGATGATCTTATATTTTTAGAAACTTTATTATTTGGGTTAGATGCATCAATAGTTGATGGTTTCTTTAATTCATCTCCTAATTTTATAAAATGACTTCTTTCTTCTGGTTTTATAAAATTTTTTAAATATATTATCTTTGGTTTATTACTTAATACTATTTCTTCTATTTCTGGTTCAATTTCTTCTTCACTGTTTTCATTTAGTATTACATTATTTTCATA
>JACCED010476639.1_pt1 | contig 11818 bp, 9 predicted proteins | sample 7455021 | NCBI WGS metagenome assembly JACCED01 (sample SAMN15323456, study PRJNA562643) | freshwater metagenome | isolation source: river surface water | place: USA:Blue River Watershed | collected 2017-08-19
ACGGTGAAAACATTTGACGGCGATATGGATGATTATCGCCGCTATGTCCTCGATGAGGCACGCAAGGAAACGGGGCGCGAGAAAACCTCCGAAAGCACCAGCCAATCGCAAGCTGATCAGCGTCGCGAAAATGCCAAAAGCCGACGCGAAACCGCGCCGCTGCGCAAGAAGATCAGCGAGCTTGAAGCAAGGATGGAGAAATTCTCTGGCCTCATCGCACGCGTCGATGAGATGCTCGCCAAGCCAGACACATTCTCCAAAGATCCGACGAAAGCGGCTCAACTCTCACAACAGCGCGCAGAACTTGAAAAGGCCCTGGCTGCGGTAGAGGAAGAGTGGTTGTTGGCCAGTGAGGAACTCGGCGCCTAGTCTTTGTCGTAGCCGAGAATGAGCGCAATGGCGACGCAGATGCCTGCCCCACCGAGAATGATTTCGGTGGTCGTGTAGCCAAACCACGCCACAAGATAGGTTTCGGGGAATGGCGTTGCATAAACGCCCATATAGAAGCTCGTTGCAGCAAGGGCCTGCACGCCGGGGCGCGCATGGGCTGCAGCACCTTTTCCCATCCATGCGGAGATGACCGGATAGACCATGCTGTTTCCAAGGCCAAGCAAGGTGCCGGCAACCACCGTCAGCAAAGGCCCGCTCGCCATGGCGGCAACGATCAGTGAAAGACCTGATACTGCCAATCCCCCCGACGCCAATTGGCGCGGCGTAAAGCCTCCCAGGAAGCGCATCGCACCCACTCGACTTCCCACAGTGGCAATCGTCATGGGGATGAAGAAAAAGCCAAGCGATATATTTTGCTCATGCAGCGATGGCGCGAGATAGGAGCCGCTATAACCGTAATGCGAGCCGCCAATCAGCAAGGCGAGCGCGGGGACCGTGTGCCAGCGTTGCGCAGCCGTGCGAAGGCCAAGCCCTGTTGCTTTCGTTGCATGACTGAGAGGCCGAACGAAAAAGATCAGCAGAAAGCCAATCGCAGCGGGCACTGCACCGATGGCAAACATCGCAGATACGCCAAAGGTGTTCAGCGTATATTCGCCCATCACGGGGGCAATTGCGAGACCGAGCGGGATCGTCGCAGAAAATGCCGACACGAGATAGACGAAGCGCTTTTGATTCAGCCTGCTCTGCACATAGACCATCACCGGCGGCAGAAAGAAGCCGACGCCGATGCCCCATACTATGCGCGAGATGAAAGCGCTCCAGAACACCTCGCGTGTAAATGCAAGGCTGCTGACACCCAAGGCCGCAAAGAGCATGGCAAGCTGCAAGGCCGAGCGGGCGCCGATATAGCTCGTGAGCAGGCCCGAAAATAAGGCGCCTGCCAGAACCGGCACGGCCGTAATCGAGATCAAGATGCCGATCTGTTCCAGCGAATAATTCTCGCGCGCCAGAGCGAGTGCCACCACCGTTGAATGGGTCACTGTGATGGAGGAGAGCAGGCTCGCCAAAGCCACGATCCAGAATTCGCGCCGCGATTTCGCATCGGCAAAGCCGAGACTCTGGGCTCTGGAATCGGAGGTTGTGACGTCGCTCATGGCTGTCTGTAGATCAGGCACAGGCGCTCACGTCAAAGTGAGTGCATGATCAGGCTTTCTTTTCCCAAGCGCCTGTTTCGCTCTGCTGCCAGTAAGAAAGGTTCAGCGACTTTTCTTTCAGCGCCTTCCATTGCGCACGGGCAGCCGCCAGCTCCTCATCATTATTGCCATCGAAGATGAGGATGATGCGCTCATAAGTCCCACCCGCCTCAATCACAGGCGCCACTTGCGCACCTTCAATGAAGAAACGCACGTGCGACCCATTGGGGTTCTCGGCACCTGTTGTCAGATAGACATGCTGCAACTCGCCATCGCCATCAGCGGCCGTGCCGTGACCGAGGAAACTCTCTTCCGAATAGGTCCAGAGAAATTCATCGAGGCTCTGCACGCGCTCCTCGCTGCGCGCCTGCACCACCGCTTTCCAGCCGCGCGCCAGCGAGCGCTCCAGCAGAATGGGGAGCGTGCGCTCAAGCGGCTGACGGGTGAGATGATAAAACCAGATTTCCATCACTGGCCGGTCAGGATCACGAAGCTATGGTCAGTCTGCGTCCACATGATGCCGATATCAGTCCCATTGCCGGCATGTTCTTCCACGCGGCCAGAGATTGCGACGTCACCACGTTCTTCTGAACCGCGGAGATTTTCAGACGCCTCTTTTGACAAGGCGCGTACCTTGTTCAAGGCATGGCTTGGCGTCCAGCGAAGCGCCGCGACAAGCACCGATTGCTGCACCTTCTCGAACTGGCCGAGCAAGCGGCCATCAGCGGGCAGGGCAATCTTCGCTTCGAAGGAGAGGAACTTCTCGCCTGAACATTTCAGCACACCGTCAATGCGCTGGCCTGTGACAAGATCGAAAGTATCGACACTGCCCGACCCTTCTGCGCGCGAGACGACGAGGGGGCGGATGAATTCCGGCTTCAGCTCGAAGATCTCGCGCAACATGGTCTCGCGGAAATTGGTGCAGGTCGCAACCGCCTGAGCCTGTGCAGGCGCAAAGCCCCCCACTGCTGCGAGCAGGGCAATCGGGAGGGCTTTGACTAGCAGGCGCATGGCGGCTCCGTGAAGGCGAATCTCTTAGCCTTCGTAATGTTCTGCCACGAGTCGGTCGAGCAAGCGAACTCCCCAGCCCGATCCCCAGCTCTGATTGATATCGCTTTGCGGCGAGGCCATGCCCGTGCCTGCAATATCAAGATGCGCCCATGGCACGTCATTGACGAAGCGCTGGAGGAGCTGGGCTGCTGTGATCGAACCCGCATGGCGACCGCCGGTATTCTTCATATCGGCAAATTTCGAGTCGATCATCTTGTCATAGGCAGGGCCCAGCGGCATACGCCATACCTTCTCGCCGGTTGCGAGGCCGACCTTGGAGAGGCGCTCGGACAATTCATCATTGTTGGAGAAGAGGCCCGCATATTCATGCCCCAGAGCAATCAGGATCGCGCCTGTGAGCGTGGCGAGATTGATCATGAATTTCGGCTTGAACTTGTCCTGCACATGCCAGAGCACATCAGCCAGGACGAGACGGCCTTCCGCATCGGTATTGATGATCTCTATGGTCTGGCCGGACATGGTCTTGACGATATCGCCGGGGCGCTGCGCCAAACCGCTTGGCATATTCTCGACAAGACCGATGGCACCGATTGCATTCACCTTCGCCTTGCGCTGCGCCAAAGCATGCATGAGACCGGTGACGCAGGCCGCGCCCGCCATGTCGCCTTTCATGTCTTCCATGCCGGCAGCAGGCTTAATCGAAATACCACCCGAGTCGAAGGTCACGCCCTTGCCGATAAAAGCCACCGGCGCTTCGCCCTGCTTGCCGCCATTCCAGCGCATGATCACGCAGCGGCTTTCATGGGCAGAGCCCTGCCCTACGCCCAACAATGCATTCATACCGAGCTTCTTCATGGCCGCGACATCGAGAACCTCAACCTCGACGCCCAGCGCCTTGAGCTGTTCAGCGCGCGCAGCAAATTCTGCAGGGAAGAGAACATTCGGCGGCTCATTAACGAGGCCGCGAGCGAGTTTCACACCAGCGGCCAGCGCATCGGTATGTATCGCCGCCTTGCGAGCTGCATCAGGATCGGCCACCGCGATGATGATCTTTTGAGAGGATGGCTTGTCCTCGTCCTCTTTCTTTTTCGTCTTATAGGCGTCGAAGTGATAGGCGCGCAGTTGCACGCCCATGGAAAATTCCGCCGCGGCCATCGCCGGATCGCCATGCCAATCGGGAAGATCGAAGAGAATTGCGACTTGCGCGGCGCTACCGGCCTTGCCCATCGCATGTCCGCCCATCATCGCATAATCGATGGCAGGCGTTCCTGCAGGGGCCTTTTTGTTGGCGGCTGCACCAGCCACGATCAGGCGCGCAGCGGCAAAATCAGCCGGGGCCAGCAGATCCATGGCGGAAGAGGTTTTGCCCTTGAACTTGGCGGCCTTGGCAGCGCGGTCGATGAGATCTGCCGCCGCGCCGAGGCGCGCGCGTGTGGCATGGGAGAGGGCCAATTCCTCGCCCGCAAAAGCGATCAGCACATCCGCGCCCCCTTCGCCCAATTTCAGATCATCCAGAGCGACAAAGCTGACTTCGACAGGGTGGGACATGGCTTTCCTTTCAAACAAGGGGCAGGACTTTAGCCTGACAGATTGTGCCTATCATGGAAATGGTCAACCGAGCGCGCAAGCGCTGTCGCGTGGCATTCCCGCCACGGGCCGAAGTTTAGCAGTGCGTGACCTTGGCCGCGTCCAACCGTTGCCTTGCGCCCGCCCCAAAGGAGCGTTAGCCAGAGTTTTGGGCAGGTCAGCGCCCGCACGGATGCCTCGCAAGAATGTCGCTGGTTGAACGATATATTTTCCGCATGGCGGGCCTCGCCTTTCTGGCGGCGCTTGGCGGGCTGACCGGCGTGATCTGGGTCACGCAGGCCATGAAGGACTTCGACCTGCTGACCACCAAGGGCCAGTCACTCGTCATCTATCTCTTTGCCACCACGCTTGTGCTCCCCTCTCTGGTGATGGTCATCGCGCCAGTGGCCCTTTTTGCGGCCATTTTGTTCACCTTGAACAAGCTCAATAGCGATAGCGAGCTGATCGTGATGAGCGCATCCGGCCTTTCGCCTGCAAGGCTCGCACGGCCTTTTGCCGCCCTCACGGTGGCCGTGGCGATTCTCGTGGGCGCCATGGCCCTGTGGGTGATGCCATCGAGTTTCGCAGAATTGCGGAGCCTGATGTCGCAAGTGCGTTCGGATTTTCTCGCCCGCGTGCTGCGGGAAGGCCAGTTTTCGACGCTCGACAAGGGTTTTGTCTTCCATTTCAGAGAACGGGGACCCGGCGGCGCCTTGTTGGGCATTTTTATGCAGGATCGCCGCGATGCGACCCATACCAACACCTATATTGCCGAAAGCGGCCTCACCATCGCCACCCAAAGCGAAAATTTCCTTGTTCTGGAAAAGGGTAGCATCCAGCGCCAGACCTTGGGCGGGCGAGACCCAGCCATCGTTGTCTTTGATCGCTACGCCATCGACCTTGCCCAATTCGGATCGGAGTCCGATGGCGCGCCCCTGAAGGCGCGCGAACGCTCGACGGCAGCCTTGCTCAACCCCAATCTGAGCGACCCCTATGTGCGGGCCAATCTCGGACAGTTTCGCTCCGAATTGCACGACCGCTTGGTGAACCCGCTCTACGCGCTGGTCTTCGGTGCAATCGCTTTCGCCGCGCTCGCGCAGGCGCGCACCACGCGGCAGGGCCGCGGCCTTGCGATTGCAGGAGCTATTGCTGCTGTGGTGCTTGTGCGAGGCGCCGGATTTGGCGCTGCTGCCCTTGCCACACGCTATGAATGGGCGGTGGCGGGGCTTTACCTTCTGCCCTTGAGCGCGATCACAGTGGCACTTGCCATTGCGCTACGCGGCGCTGGCGTCTCACGGCGCAGCTCCAGACTGCAACCGGCCGGGTGACGCAATGATCGGCTGGACCCTTACCCGCTATCTGGCTGGGCGCTTTGCCTTCACGATTTTCGCTGTCTTCGGCGCGATCTTCACTTTGGTCTATCTCATAGATTTTGTGGAAATGCTGCGTCGCGCCAGCGGGTTGCCCAATGTGGGGGTGTTGCTGCTGGCCTGGCTTTGCCTTCTGCGGACCCCCGCAGTAACCGAGCAGATCCTGCCCTTCGCCGTTCTGGCTGGCTGCATGTTTGCCTTTGTGAACCTCTCACGCCGGTTGGAACTGGTGGTCGCCCGTTCGGCCGGGATTTCTGTATGGCAGTTTTTGACACCCCCGGTCCTCGTCGTTCTGATCATCGGTCTTGTCTCGGTGGTTGGCTATAACCCGCTCTCGGCCAAGGCGAAGGAACAGGCAGAGCGGATCGAAACCTCCATTTTCCGCGCCAGTCGCAGCACCAGCAACGATAGCAGCATGTGGATCAGGCAGCGCAGCATTGACGGCCAATCCATCTTGCGGGCTGAGCAGTCGAGCGATGCCGGAACGAGGCTCTCGGCGGTGACAGCTTTTGTCTTTCACCCCGACGGGTCCTTTCAGGAACGGGTCGAAGCTTCTGCCGGTGAGCTGAAACATGGCTTCTGGCAGCTCTCCGAGGCGCGCGTCAGCATCCCCGGCGAAGAGACAAGCACCCATGAAACCTATCTGCTGGCCACCAATCTGACCCCGGAGCAAGTGACCCAGTCCTTTGTCGCACCGGAATCGGTTTCTTTCTGGAATCTCAAGGAGATGGCTTGGAGAACCGAGCAAGCTGGGCTGGATGGGACCCGCTATCTTCTGCGCTACCAGACGCTTTTGGCCAGACCTTTGATGTTGCTGGCGATGGTTCTGATCGCCGCTTCTTTTTCCTTAAGGTTCTTTCGATTTGGCGGTGTCGCCAAGACGGTTGCTGGTGGCGTTGCCGCGGGCTTCGTGCTTTATGTTGCTACCAAGCTGATCGGTGATCTGGGTGGTGCGGGGCTTTTGAGCGCTCCAATCGCCGCCTGGACGCCTGCGGCCCTGGGGGTGTTGTTGGGTAGTTTGACGCTGTTGACGCAGGAGGATGGCTGAATGGGGCTGAGTTTCCGCCCCAAGCGCAAATCCACGTCCGGGCCACTTGTCCGGGCGGCGATGCTGCTCGCCCTTGCGATGGCCGCGCCAAGCTTGAGCCCGGCACTGGCCCAGACGGCTTCCAGACCAGCCAACGCCCAAACAGATCGTCTGTTCCTGCAAGCGCAGGAGATGATCTACAACCGCGACGCCAACACAATTGAAGCGCGTGGTCAGGTTCAGCTCTATTACCAAGGCCGCATCTTGCAGGCAGATCGCGTCGTCTATGACCGCGACAAGGAGCGTGTTTTTGCGCAGGGCAATGCCAAGCTGACAGAGCAGGATGGAACGGTCTCTTACGGAAACCGCATTGAGCTGACAGACGACTTCAAACACGGCTTTGTGGACTCGCTGCGCATTGACACGACAGACCAGTCCTTCCTCACTGCCGCCCGTGCCGAGCGCATGAACGGAAACGTGAATGTACTGGAGCGCGGCACTTACACAGCCTGCGGCCCTTGTGAGGACAACCCGTCAAAGCCACCCCTGTGGCAGGTTCGTGCCAAGCGTATCGTTCACAACAAGGACGAGCAGACCGTCTATTATGAGGACGCCTCGCTCGAATTGATGGGGATGCCAGTCGCATGGTTCCCCTTCTTCTCCGCACCTGATGCTGAAGCACGTCGCAAGAGCGGCATTCTGGCGCCGCGTTATGTGGCGCGCAGCAATTTGGGTGTAGGCGTTGGCGCGCCGATCTTCTGGGCGCTGGCCCCCAATTACGATCTCACCATCACGCCCATGCTCTATTCGCAGCAGGGCCTGTTCCTCGACACTGAATGGCGGCACCAGCTGATCAATGGTGCCTATCGCGTTCGCTTGTCCGGCATCTTCCAAAGCGATCCCAAAACCTTTCAGCCGCCGCCCAACGGCCCCGGCAATGATCGCTTCCGTGGTTCGCTGGAAACGGCAGGTCAGTTCCTCTTGAATGAACGCTGGCGTTTTGGCTGGGACATCACCCTGCTCAGCGACCGCTGGTTCCTACAAGACTATCGGATGCCGATTTCAAGCCTCTCCTCGAATTACTTCCGTGAGGCGATTTCGAGCGTCTATCTGAACGGCCAATCCGACCGCGCTTATTTCGATGCGCGCGCTTATTACTTCCAGGGTCTCAGCCGCTACGATTTGCAAGAGCAACAGCCGATCGTCGCCCCCGTTGTCGATTACAACAAGACGATCGACATTGACCCGCGCAAGAATGGTATTGGCGGTCAGATTGAAATCGACGCCAATATGACCCATCTGACGCGCGCCCTTGCCGCCTATGAAGCGGTTGGCCCGCGCTCGCTGACCGGCCCCGGCAGCTACCAGCTCTATAGCTATTGCCCCCCTAATGTAACGCGCGAAAATTGTATCGTGCGCGGCATGGGCGGCAATTACACGCGCACAACTCTCAACCTGTCATGGAAGCAGCAATTCATTGATGCAGCGGGTCAAGTCTGGACACCTTTCATGTTCACCCGCGTGAACGGTGCTTTCACGACGCTCAACCGTACCAATGAAGTGGCCTTTGCAGGCAATCCGTCCCTGACCAATGCCGAGCAGATTGCGTTGTTCGGTCGTGATGCGAATTCATGGCTGGGACAGGTGACGCCCGGTGTCGGCGTCGAATATCGCTTCCCCTTCATGGCAGCATCGAGCTTTGGCAATCAGGTGATCGAGCCGATCGTTCAGATCATCTCGCGTCCGAATGAATTGTCCAATGCTGCGCTCGTGAATGAAGACTCCCAGAGCCTCGTATTCGACGACACGAATTTGTTCATGTGGAACAAGTTCTCAGGCTATGATCGCTTTGAGGGTGGCACCCGTCTGAATTACGGCGCGCAATATACGCTGACCCTGCATAATGGCGGCTATGCCAATATGATGCTGGGCCAGTCTTATCAGCTGGCGGGCACCAATTCTTATGCCACAGCTGATGCAGCCCATATCGGTATCTCTTCAGGCCTTGATCGGCGCCAGTCTGATCTGGTGGCGCGCTTTGCGCTTGCGCCCAACTCATTCACTTCCTTCATGGTCAAGGGCCGCTTTGATCCGCAGGACATGACCATGCGTCGTCTCGACGTTGCAGCGAGCGCGCGTTTCAGCAACCGGCTTGAGGGCTCGCTGCAATATGCCCGTTATGAGGCGCAGCCCTATATTGGTTATGACAAGCGCCGCGAAGGTATCTCGACTGCGTTGAAGTATAAATTCCACGAGAACTATTACGCTTCAGGCAATGTCATCTTCGACCTGTCGCGCCATCTCTACAATATCGAAGTCGGCGGCCATGCTGGTCTGTTCTCAGTGGCTGGTGTTGGTGGCGGCATCGGTTATATGGATGATTGCACCACGCTGGCTGTGAACTATGCTTCAGTCTATCAAGACAAGGGTACGGGAACACCGGTGCGCAACCAGACGGTTCTGGTCCAGCTTCAGCTACGCACGCTGGGTGACACGCGCGTGCAGTCCAGCCTGTCGGCCATGCGAGTTGATGACGGGCTGGGCGGACTTCAGGGACCCTGAATGAATTGGGCATGGCCCGCAGAGGGATGACAATGATGATGATCCGGCTTGCCTTCCGCAAGATGCAGTTTGCGTTGCCTGTCATGGCTGCACTGGCCATCGCATCCGTGCCAACATCTTTCGTTCATGCGCAAGCCGTTGTTGCCTCGGTCAACGACGATCCGATCACCAATGTGGACATTGAACAACATACGCGCATCCTGCGCGCGATGAACCGTCCCGCCACGCGCGAGGCCGCACTTGAGAGCATCTATGAAACGCGCCTCAAGCTGATGGAGATGTCGAAATACAAGATCTCCCCTTCGGAAAACGACATTGGCTGGGCACTCGGCTTTACCTCGCGTGCCCTCAAGCTCGATCCTCAGGCGGTGCTCAACAATTTGCAGCGTTCAGGCGTAACGGATGATCAGTGGCGGCAAAAGTTCCGCGCTGAAGCCGGCTGGATGCAACTGATCCGCGCTTTGAACCGCACCATCGAACCGAGCGAGGCTGAGGTGGAGGAAGAGCTTGCCCGCACAGGCAAGAGCAAATCGACGGAATATGTTCTGCGTCAGGTCATTTTCGTTGTGCCCAATAATGCCTCTGCTGGTGCCGTTGAGTCCCGCGCAGCAGAAGCAAATCAATTGCGCGCCCGCTTCACCGATTGCGCAACCGGCATTCCGCTCGCCACAGCCTTGCGCGATGTGGCCGTGCGTGAACCTGTGACGCGATATGCCAGCGCCTTGTCAGAGCCGCTGCGCAAGGTCCTTGACTCGACACAAGCCGGCCGCCTGACGGCTCCATCGCGCAGTGCGCAAGGCATCGAAATGCTGGCCGTCTGCAGCAAGGGCGAGAAGCAGGACCAGAATGCTGCCGACAATGTGCGCAGCGATCTCCTGTTCAAGAAACTGCAAAAGGAATCCGAGCGCCGCTATCGCGAAGTTCGCGCCAAGGCCATCATCGTCACCAAGCGCTAGAGGCAAAGATGGGCGCGCGTCAGCTGCTCCCTCTTGGCGTGACACAGGGCGATCCGTCAGGCATCGGTCCTGAAATCACCATCAAGGCTTGGCTCGCGCGCAGTAGCGACACGCCACCCTGGTTCTTGCTTGCCGATCCGCAACATATTACGCGCGTCGCACAACAGATCGGCGTCAGTGTTCCCATTGCCATTGTCGAGCCCGACGCTGCGGCTGCAACTTTCGCAAAAGCGCTCCCCATTGTGGCTTTACAAAATGGGGTGAAGGGGGAGCCCGGCAAGCCTGATGGTGCAGATGCACCTGCTACACTCGAATCCATCAAACATGGTGTTGAGCTGGTGCGCGCAGGTCATGCGCGTGCTCTCGTCACCAATCCTATCGCGAAAGATGTGCTCTATAGCGCAGGTTTCCACCATCCCGGCCATACGGAATGGCTGGGAGAGTTAGCAGAGCGGGGATGGAATACGGTACCACTTCGTCCTGTGATGCTGATCTGGTCACGCGAGCTTGCCGTCGTCCCCGTCACAATCCATGTGTCGCTCAAGCAAGCCATCGCCGATCTCACAACGCAACTCATTGTTGAGACCGCACTCATCACCGCGCAGGATTATCGCACGCGTTTCGGCATGGCATCACCGCGGCTCGCGATTGCAGGGCTTAATCCCCACGCAGGTGAAAGCGGCAGTATGGGGCGTGAAGATATCGACATCATCGCGCCGGCTGTTGAGCAATTGCGGTCGCATGGTATTGATGCGCGCGGCCCCTTGCCACCTGACACGATGTTCCATGCCGCAGCCCGCGCCACCTATGATGTGGCGATTTGCATGTATCATGATCAGGGTCTCATCCCCGCCAAGACCCTTGCCTTTGATACTGGCGTCAACACAACGCTGGGCCTGCCCTTCATTCGCACGTCGCCCGATCATGGCACGGCATTCAACATTGCGGGCAAGGGCACGGCCTCTGCCTCAAGCCTGATGGCTGCGATTGATCTGGCCGCTCATCTCGCGGACCAATCCGCGTGAGCGAGGGTGACGGACTTCCCCCCTTGCGTGATGTGGTGCGCGATTTCGATCTCGCCGCCAAGAAATCGCTTGGGCAAAACTTTCTGTTTGATCTGAACCTGACGGGCAAAATCGCGCGCGCAGCTGGACCGCTCGACGAGGTAACGATTGTTGAAATTGGTCCGGGCCCCGGTGGCCTCACACGAGCCTTGTTGCGCGAGGGTGCCAAACAGGTGATCGCGGTTGAGCGAGATGAACGTTGCCTGCCTGCCCTTGCACAAATTGCTGCGCATTATCCGGGCCGCTTGCATGTGCTGCATGGCGATGCATTGGCGACTGATCTCGCCACGCTTGTTGCAGAACATGGTGGCGGGCCTGCCCGTATTTGCGCAAATCTGCCTTACAATGTCGGCACGGCATTGCTGGTCCGCTGGCTGGAAAGCGATCCGTGGCCACCATGGTTTGATCGTCTCACATTGATGTTCCAGCGCGAAGTGGCCGAGCGCATCGTTGCGACACCAAATGAGCGCGTTGACTATGGCCGCTTGGGCGTGCTCGCAGGCTGGCGCACAAAAGCGCGCATTCTGTTTGATGTGCCGCCGTCTGCCTTCACGCCACCGCCAAAGGTCACATCATCTGTTGTCGAACTTGTGCCGCGCGCGGAGCCCCTGCCCTGCGATGGTCGGATCCTCTCCAATCTCACCCTCTCGGCCTTCGGCCAACGCCGCAAGATGCTGCG
>JACCED012278974.1_pt1 | contig 11816 bp, 9 predicted proteins | sample 7455021 | NCBI WGS metagenome assembly JACCED01 (sample SAMN15323456, study PRJNA562643) | freshwater metagenome | isolation source: river surface water | place: USA:Blue River Watershed | collected 2017-08-19
CCTCTCCTGGCTCAAGGATCATCTCGAAACCACGGCCTCCACAGCGGAGATTGTAGAGACGCTGACGCGTATCGGCCTTGAGGTCGAGCATGTCGATAATCCGGCTGATCGCCTGAAGGACTTCGTCGTCGCTTATTTGATCGAAGCCAAGCAGCATCCCAATGCGGATCGCTTGCGCGTCTGCATGGTGGATACGGGCACTGGCACACCCGCACAGGTTGTCTGCGGCACACCCAATGCGCGCACGGGTTTGAAGAGCGTCTTTGCGCTGCCCGGCGCTTATATCCCTGCCAAGAACATCACGCTTTCGAAGGGCGTCATTCGCGGCGTTGAATCAAACGGCATGTTGTGTTCGGCCTTTGAACTGGAACTTTCCAACGATCACGAAGGCATCATTGAGCTGCCGGAAGATGCGCCTATTGGTCAGCGCTATGCTGACTATGCTGGCCTTGATGAGCCTGTCATCGAAATCAATCTCACGCCCAATCGGCCCGACGCCGCAGGCGTGCATGGTATTGCGCGTGATCTTGCAGCCGCAGGTCTTGGTCGCCTGAAGGAGCGCGAGCTGAAGCCTGTTGCGGCGAAGTTCCCCTGCCCTGTTGGCGTGAAGCTCGACTTTGCTGCGGACGATAAAAATCTCGCACCGATGTTCGCCTTGCGTCTTGTGCGCGGTGTGAAGAACGGTCCTTCGCCTGAGTGGTTGCAGAAGCGCCTTAAGGAAATTGGTCTGCGCCCCATCAATGCGCTGGTCGATATCACCAATTACATGACCTTTGATCGTGCGCGTCCGCTGCATGTGTTTGACGCGAAGAAGGTCGCAGGCAATCTCGTCGTGCGTCGCGCCAAGTCTGGCGAAGAGATCGTGGCGCTGGATGGCAAGACCTATAAGCTTGATGAAAGCAATGTCGTCATTTGCGATGACAAGGGCGTTGAATCCATCGCCGGCATCATGGGCGGCGAGCTCTCTGGTTGCGATGAAACGACAACGGATGTGCTGATCGAAAGCGCCTTGTGGGATCCGCTCAACATTGCGCGTTCTGGTCGTGGCCTCGGTATTGTGAGCGATGCGCGCTATCGCTTTGAGCGCGGCATTGATCCAGCTTCTGTGCTGCCCGGCCTTGAACTGGCGACGCATCTCGTGATGGAGATTTGCGGTGGTGAGGCCTCTGAAATTGTCGTGACTGGCGAGCAGCCCGCAGCGAAGGCCAATATCGAATTCCCATGGAGCGAAGTGAAGCGCCTCACGGGGCTTGATCTCGAGACTTCAGAAATGGCGTCCATTCTGGAGGGTCTTGGCTTCGGCGTCATGCGCCAGTCAGGCAATGCGGATCGCGTCTTTGTGCAGATCCCAAGCTGGCGTCCTGATATTGATGGCAAGGCTGATCTTGTCGAAGAGATCACGCGTATTGCGGGTCTTGACCGCGTCACCTCAACGCCGCTGCTGCGCGATGAAGCGACGATTGCCAGGCCCATTCTCACGCTCTTGCAGAAGCGCACGCGCCAAGCGCGCCGCGCACTTGCTTCGCGTGGACTGGTTGAGGCGGTCACTTGGTCCTTCGTGTCAAAGAGCCGCGCAACTTTGTTCGGCGGTGGCGCGCCTGAATTGGCACTCGCCAATCCGATTGCGGCTGATCTCTCCGATATGCGTCCGTCTTTGTTGCCCGGCCTGATTGCTGCGGTTCAACGCAACGCCGATCGTGGCCTTGGGGATGCAGCTTTGTTTGAAGTCGGCCAGATCTTCAAAGGCGCGGGCGAGAAAGATCAGCGCATGGGAGCAAGTGCTGTGCGTCGTGGTAGCGCAAAGCCCACAGGTGCCGGCCGCCATTGGTCGCAGCGCGTCAGTAATGTTGATGTGTTTGATGTGAAGGCCGATGTGATGGCGCTTCTCAACAGCCTCGGCGTTGCAACAGGTGGTTTGCAGCTCGTTGCAGGTGGCCCTGCATGGTTCCATCCCGGCCGCAGTGGCACGCTGCAATTTGGACCTAAAAATATCATCGGCTATTTCGGGGAAATCCACCCGCGCGTACTCGAAGAGCTTGATGTTGACGGTCCCGTGGTTGCCTTTGAAATCACGCTGGACGAAATCCCGGCACCGAAGGCAAAGCCCACCAAGACCAAGGGCAAGATTGACCTGTCCGACTTCATGCCGCTCGAACGCGACTTCGCCTTCATTGTTGATCGCAGCGTGAAGGCCGGCGACATTTTGCGCGCAGCACAGGGTGCTGACAAAGCGCTCATCAGCGATGCAAATGTCTTCGACGTTTATGAGGGGACTGGCATTCCTGATGGAAAGAAGTCAGTGGCGGTGAGCGTAACTTTGCAACCGCGTGAAAAGACTTTGACCGACACAGAGATCGAAGCCGTGATGGGCAAGATCGTTGCCGAAGTGACGAAGAAGACCGGCGCGACATTGCGCGGGTAAAGGCAAGAAGAGGCCGAAGCGCCTGTCGACCTTCTCCCAGAGGGAGAAGGTGCCCGCGGATGCGGGCGGATGAGGGGATCGGATCTAAAACAAAAGAGGCACCATCGCTGGTGCCTCTTTTTGCATCTCCCCATCCCCTCCTCAGTCAGCTCCGCTGACAGCTCCTCCCAGTGGGAGGAGCGGGAGCGCTTTCTTGGAAGGCCGGGCACCTTCTCCCTATGGGAGAAGGAGGTCACGCGCTTCGGGCCTTCACCTCACCCCAAATTCAGCTCTTTGAAGAAGTCATTCCCCTTGTCATCGACCACGATGAAAGCGGGGAAATCTTCCACTTCAATACGCCAAATGGCTTCCATGCCCAGCTCTGGATATTCGAGCACTTCGACCTTTTTGATGCAATCTTGCGCAAGACGTGCAGCCGGGCCGCCAATGGAGCCAAGATAGAAGCCGCCATGTTTATGGCAGGCATCGCGGACATCCTTGGAGCGATTGCCCTTGGCAAGCATGACCATCGAGCCCCCAGCCGCCTGGAAGGTGTCAACGAAACTGTCCATACGGCCTGCGGTCGTGGGGCCGAAGGAGCCTGAAGCCATGCCGCTCGGTGTCTTGGCGGGGCCAGCATAATAGAGCGGATGGTTCTTGAAATAATCGGGCAGACCCTCTCCCTGCTCCAGACGCGCACGCAGTTTCGCATGAGCCAAATCGCGCGCGACGATCATCGGCCCTGTCAAAGACAAGCGAGTCTTGATCGGATATTTCGACAATGTGGCGAGGATTTCTTTCATCGGCTTGTTGAGGTCGATCTTGACCACATCGCCACCCAAGCTCGAATCCTCAACCTCAGGCAGATATTTCGCCGGATTGCGTTCGAGCTGTTCCAGAAAGACGCCCTCGCGCGTGATCTTGCCGAGTGCCTGTCGGTCAGCAGAGCAGGACACGCCCATGCCAATCGGCAATGAGGCCCCGTGACGTGGCAAGCGAATGACGCGCACATCATGGCAGAAATATTTGCCGCCGAATTGCGCGCCCACGCCCAATTGCTGCGTCAGCTTGTGGATCTCTTCTTCCATCGCAAGATCGCGGAAGGCGTGACCCTCATCCCCGCCCTTGGTGGGCAGCGCATCGAGATAGCGCGCAGAAGCAAGCTTCACGGTCTTGAGATTTTGCTCAGCAGATGTGCCGCCAATGACAATCGCCAGATGATAGGGCGGGCAAGCCGCCGTGCCGAGCGTCAGGATCTTTTCTTTCAGGAAAGCAATCATGCGATCATGCGTCAGCACGGATGGGGTTTGCTGAAAGAGAAAGGTCTTGTTGGCTGAGCCACCACCCTTGGCCATGAAGAGGAATTTGTAGGCGTCTTCACCTTCCGCAAAGATGTCGATCTGTGCCGGCAGGTTATTCTTCGTGTTCTTCTCTTCAAACATCGAGATGGGCGCGAGCTGCGAGTAACGCAGATTCTTGCGCTCATAGGCATCCTTGATGCCTTCTGCGATGGCGCTTTCATCTTCGCCATCCGTCCAGATCATGCGGCCCTTCTTGCCCATCACGATTGCAGTCCCGGTGTCCTGACACATGGGCAGCACACCACCAGCCGCGATATTCGCATTCTTCAGAAGATCGAAAGCCACGAAACGATCATTCGAGGTCGCTTCCGGATCGTCGAGAATTTTGCGCAACTGGGCAAGATGACCGGGACGCAAGAGATGATTGATGTCGATCATCGCCTGCTCCGCCAGCAGGCGGATTGCCTCGCGGCTGACGGTGAGAACTTCGCGCTCACCGATCTTCTCGACCTTCACACCCTCTGACGTGAGCTTGCGATAGGGCGTCTCATCCTTGCCAAGGGGAAACAGGGGCGCGTGCTGATAAACCATGGTCAATCCCGGATCACATTTGGATGCGCGTTTTTAGGCTTTTGCAGACCCGTTGGGAAGAGGCTTGGGCGTCGCCAAAAGGGCTCATTTCAGCCCAAAGCCATGCTGACCGATGAGCGGCACGAAAAGAACCTGCAGCAATTCTTCCTCATGCCAGAAGTGATCACCCGTACGGGTGATGCGCAGCAAGCGCTGTGGCCCTTCCTGCGGACCGACAGGGATAACAAGCCGGCCACCGATGGCCAGTTGATGCTTGAGCGGTTCGGGCACGGCTGGCCCGCTCGCTGTAACAATGATGGCGTTGAAGGGGGCTGACGGTGGCCAGCCCAAACTGCCGTCACCCTGACCGACATGCACATGCTCATAGCCGAGCTGTTTGAGTATCTCGGCTGCACGAGTTGCAAGCTCACCATGGCGCTCGATACTGCAAACATGATCTGCAAGTTCGCCCAAGATTGCAGCCCCATAACCAGAGCCCGTTCCGATTTCGAGCACGTGATCCTGCGGTCTGATCTGCGCGGCCTGCGCCATTAGGGCCACGATATAAGGCTGCGACATGGTCTGGCCCTGCGCGATTGTCACGGGGCGATCGTCATAAGCTTCCAGCTTGTGTCCCTCATCGACAAAGGCCTCGCGCGGGACCAGTCGCATGGCTGTCAGTACACGCGCATCTGTGATGCCACGCCCCTCGATCTGAATGCGCACCATGTCGTCCCGCAGCTTTGCAAAATCGGTCATGACAACCTCTCTTGAGGCACAGTTAGGGCGGTGACGGTTTGACAGCAGGGGGCTCTCATTCGAAGATGCGCGCAATCAAGACAGTTCTCAAGCTGTCACAAAAGGGGGGAAGAGATGAGCCGTAGTCTTCTGGGCGCGATCATTGCGCTTTTCATGCTCCTGCCAGCCCATGCGCAGCAGGAACCCCATGACTGGATCATTCCCGAATTGCTGGGCCCAGCTAAAGCTGAGGGTCAGGTCACGATCTATTCCTCGACCAATGAGCAGGAAGCACTGCCCATGTGGAAATTGTTCGAGGCGGCAACGGGCATCAAGGTAAATTATGTGCGCGGCGCGGAAGGGCCGTTGCATGGGCGCATTGCTGTAGAAGCGCGCACAGGTCAGCATTCATGGGATGTGATGAATGCAGGCTCCGTCAATATTGTGCCAGACCATCTCAGCCTTGCATGGGAGCCGCCAAATGCAAAACACATCATGCCAGAGGCGCGTGATCCGAGGCAGCGCTGGTATGGCGTTTATGCAGGCTATGATGTGCCACAATACAATACCAATCTCGTCAAGCCGCATGAGCTGCCGAAAACCTACGAAGAGTTTTTGACCCGCAAGCAATGGGTCGGCAAGGTCGTGATTGAAGCAACCGATCGGGACTGGATGGAAACCATCCTCATTCATTACGGTCGGGAGAAGGGGATCAAGCTGCTCAAGGATATTGCTGCCACCTTGAAGCCGGTTGTGCTCGACGGGCACCTTGCAGCAGCGCGGCAGATTGCAGCGGGTGAGTATCCCATCGCCTTGATGAATTATTCCATGCTCACGACCAATCTCAAACAGAGTGGAGCGCCGACGGATTATTTCGTGCTTGATCCGGTGCATTTGTGGTTTGGACAGGTTGGCATCAACAAAAATGCACCCCATCCCAATGCAGCCAAATTGGCAGCGAATTTCTTGCTCAGCCGTCAGGCGCAAACCATTGCATCACAAATGGGTGGGCGGGTTCCAACACGGCTTGATGTCGAGAGCAATCCGAAGGATGTGCGGGAGCGCATGAACGAAAAGAAGGTCATCTTCCTCATTCATACTGCGGAAGAAATGAAGGTTCGCCAAAGGCTGTTTGATGAAATCTTCAGGCCGAAATGAGACTAAAGGCGCGCGCAATCTCGCTAAAGGAGCGCTTGCGCGCGTCGAGATCAAACACATGCGTGGTCAGGACGATCCGGGATAGATCATAGCGCTTGGCATAGGCTTCGAGCTTTGCCCGCACCTCTGCGCCGGTACCAATGATGGCGTCATGCGCCATTTGCTCATAGCGATCCATCAGCCCACGCGCCTTCATCTCATCCAGCGCGGCCTGAGGAGATGCCAATTGTTTGCGCACACCCATATCACGATTGATGCGGGCCAAAGCACGGCTGGCGAATTCAAAGCGCGCCTCTTCCTTGCTGGGGGCTGCAATCACGAACAGGCAGACAGAGGGCTGCGGCGCCGGATGACGCTCGCTTGGCTGATAATAGCGGCGATAGATTTCCAGCGGCTGATCGGGTGGCTGATCTGCAAAAAATGCCGCATAGGAATAGGGAATGCCCAGATAGGCTCCGACCTGCGCACCATAGGTTGATGAGCCCAGCACAAAGATTTCTGGCGCAGTGGGAGTTTCCGGCGTGACACGAATACGCGCGAGCGGATGACCATCAACCAGCGGCTTGCCACTTGTCCATGCAATGATGTCGCGCACATGGGCAGGGAAACTCTGCACCGCTTCATCTGAATTGGGGTTCAGCGCATAGGCCGTAAAACCATCGCCCCCCGGCGCGCGACCAAGCCCAAGATCAATGCGGCCGGGCGCAAGCGCTTCAAGCACGCGAAACTGTTCTGCCACTTTCAACGGCGCATAATGCGGTAGCATGACGCCAGCAGAGCCGACGCGAATCCGCTTCGTCGCTGTTGCAATGGCTGCCACCAAAATCTCCGGCGCGGAACCGACAATCGCCTCCGTGCCGTGATGTTCGCTCACCCAATAACGTTCATAGCCCAGCGCCTCACAATGCTGCGCAAGCTCGACGCTTTGGCGGATGGCGACATCCTGCGTCGAGCCTTGCGAACTTGGCGACTGGTCGAGAACGTAAAGATGTAAAGTCATGACCTATTTGATCGGTGGGCGCGGCAAGCGCGATTCACCCTTTTCCATCTTGAAAGCATAGGTCAGCTCGTGCCACACGCCGGTGACATCAGGGGCAGGGCCATTGCCTTCATGACGCTCAGCATGGGCGAGCAAGGCGCGCGTCACACCAAATTGCGCGTCGGTTTCAATGCGTGGATCATCATCGAAGTAAACTTGCGAGATGAGCGTTTTGAAACCGTCCTTCACCGCCATGAAATGCAGATGTGCGGGGCGGAAGGGATGGCGTTCTTGCGCTTTCAGCAAGCGACCGACAGGGCCTTCTGTCGGGATCGGATAGCCCGAAGGCTTGATGCTGCGGAACCAGATTTCACCATTGGGATCGGTCGTGAATTTGCCACGCAAATTGAAGGGGGCCTGAGCGGGATCCTGATTTTCGTAAAAGCCTTCGCTATTCGACTGCCAGATATCAACCTCGGCGCCAACAAGCGGTGCGCCCGCCACATCGCTAAAGCGTGCACGAACAAAGAGCGGTTCACCCACCGTATCAGAGCGCAAAATAGAGGCGCCATTTTCTGAACGGGGATGATGGAGACGCCAGAACGGTCCCAGCAGATTTTGATTGGTTTCCGTATTGCCGTTGTCACCATTGTTGAGCAGGCAAACCAGTGACGACACGCCAAGTGAGCCTGCCATCAGCACCACTTCATTATGGGTGTCATTGGTGCGATGGCCCATCTCCGCGATGATCGCACAGGCATCCTGAAATTCGCGCTCGGTCAAACGCACTTCGCGCACGAAACCATGCAAATGCTTGATCAGCGCCGTCATGATCTCGCGCAGGCGCGGATCGGGCGTGCGTTGCATGACCGAAAGTGCAAATTCCGTGAGCTGCTTTTCGTTCTCAACGATCATCCAGTTTCCCCCAAAGATCTTAAAGTTTAGCCACCCCGGCGCGCAGCGCCGCAAGGCCGAACGCCGTCGCGCATGCTTGCGCGGTAGCCAAGCAACGGATGTCGCTGCCGGCGTTTGAGGCTAACCATAAAGGCGTCGGCTTGCTGCCGACGCCCAATTTTTATTCAGCCAACATGCTTGGCGAAGAGATCATAGGTGCGCTGGCGTGCAAGGTCGGCGCTCTCCTTGTGATAAGCGCCGCGCTCATCACAATTGAAGCCGTGACCTGCAGCGTAAACATAAACCGGCACATCAGGGCGCGCGGCCTTCACCTTCTCTACATCAGCCATGGGGATGGAGTGATCGGTCTCACCAAAATGCAAAATGGTCGGCACCTTCGGCGCTTGGTCGCACATGGCAGCAACGCCAGCGCCATAATAGCCAGAGGCAGCTGCAACGCCGGGAATATTGACCGCAGCTGCATAGGCCAGCGTGCCACCCCAGCAATAGCCAACCACGCCAACCTTGCCAGCCTTGCCCGCCTCCGCAACAGCGGCTTTTACATCGAGCAACACCTTGGCCGGATCAGTCTTGGCGCGTGTGGCCATGCCAGCCTGCACATCTTCCTGATTGTAGCCGGTCTCATAACCGCCCTGCACACGATCATAGAGGGCGGGCGCAACAGCAAGATAGCCCTCCGCCGCATAGCGATCCGCTACGGCGCGGATATGATGATTGACGCCGAAAATTTCCTGAATGACCACGACACCACCGCGCGGCTTACCTGCGGGCTTGGCCACATAGGCGGAGAATTTCGCGCCGTCTTCTGCGGTCAGAGTGACTGTCTCTCCCATTGGTCCTGATCTCCCTTGTCTGGACTGGTTCGGCAGCGAAGTTACTGTGATTGAGCGCAGCGTTCCAGAGACTTGTTGCAATGAAAAAGCCGGCCCAGAGGACCGGCTTTGATCATACTCCAGCGATCAAGCGCCTATTCCTGCAGCATCCGCTTGAGGAGTTCGATCTCTTCAGACAGCGTGCCGTCCTTCACCGCCAAACCCTCGATTTTGCGCACCGCATGAAGAACAGTGGTGTGGTCGCGACCACCAAAGCGGCGGCCAATTTCTGGCAGCGAGCGCAGGGTCAGGACCTTGGCCAGATACATGGCGATCTGGCGGGGGCGCACCACCGTGGCAGTGCGGCGCGAGGAGAGAATATCGGCGCGGCTTACATTGTAATGGGTCGCAACGCGTTTCTGGATATCTTCAATCTTGACGCGCTTGGGCTCACGGGTACGCACAAGGTCACGGATGGCATCTTCGGCCATCTCGACCGTTAAGGCGGCGCCGGTCAGCGTGGCGCGGGCCAGGAGGCGGCTTACGGCGCCATCGAGGTCACGGCCATTGGTTTCAATGGCGCGGGCGACATAGGCCGCCACAGGGGCCGGCACGTCGAAGCCCGGCTGGGCCTGCTTGGCCGCGGCGATCCGCGCTTCAAGGATCTTCAGACGCAGCGGCTCGTCCAAGGCGCCCATTTCCACGCAAAGCCCGCCCGCGAGGCGCGAGCGCACCCGCTCCTCGAGGCTCTCCAGCTCGGAGGGCGGACGATCGGCGGCAATCACGACCTGACGGCCTGCATCAATCAGGGCGTTGAGCGTGTGGCAGAATTCATTCTGGATCGACTTGCCCTGCAAAAACTGCACGTCATCAATGACCAGAACGTCAATACCGCGCAGCTTCTCCTTGAAGGCCAGCGAGGTCTGCGCCTTCAGCGCGCAGACAAAGCGATACATGAACTTTTCCGCCGTCAGATAGATCACGCGACGGCCCACTTCACCCGCCGCATGGGCGATCGCCTGAATGAGATGCGTCTTGCCCAGACCAACCGCAGAATGGACATAGAGGGGATTATACATCAGCGGCTCGCCCGGCTGGGCATGGGCCACACGCTCGGCGGCTGCATGAGCGAGCTGGTTCGAACGGCCGACCAGAAAGCTCGCAAAGGTCATGCGACGATCCAGCGGCGAACTCGACAAACCATCCGCATCATTTTGGGGGGCCGGGCGAATATTGCGCAACACATCGACGGCTGGCCGCAATGCTTCTTCGGCAAAAGCAGCGGGGCGCTCAATGCTGACGGAGGCGCTGGCATCCTGCACCACGGTGCGCGCCGGATTGGGGCGCGCGGTTGAGCGCACATCAACCAGAATGCTGCGAATGTCAGCTGCTTCAGCGGTCAGGGTGGTGAGAATTTTGTCGGTGTAGTGCGACTGGATCCAGCTCTTCAAAAAGCGTGTGGGGACGGACAGATGCGCAATGCCATCACGTACGCCATCCAATTCGAGACGTCCGAACCACGAATTATAGACATCCTCACCAAGCTCTGCACGCAAACGACGGCAAGTGCGGCTCCAGGCTTCAGAATAATCAGCACTTTCAGGCGACGCAGCTTCAAGACGCGACGCGGTCGTGCGGGAGTTCATCATGTCAGTCTTCTTTTCTGTAACGGGAGCGCACCCTCTTCGGGATGCAGCGAACGCGGCGGACAAACTCAACTGTGACAGTGGTTTGTAAGTCCTGTTGATCAGGTACTGATGCGCATACTCGCTGTGTCACTCGTTTCAGGGAGACCCTTGCCAGCCTGCAAACCGCAGTTCTTCTTCATGTCGATCTTCGACATCTTGATCCAGCAAGACATAAGTCCCCCTCTTGCAGGAATAACCTGCAATTCAGCCATTACAGTCATTTCAGAATGCCCGAAGGCAATGTGGCAGACGAAACCAAGCAGGACCCTCGACCCCTTCTCGCTCGCATGCGGTTCGACCAACATGTTGGGAACCAGCACAGACGCAGCACACTCACGAAAGGGTCTGGGAGTTGATCTCCATCGCAACCACGGGAGGATGATTAACACAGCCTTGATGTCGCGCAACCGTCATCAGACTCACCACTGCATGAGTTGGCGCTTTGATGAGCAAAAAGATTTTTCACTTTTCATCTTGACGCCTGCAAAGCCCTGAATTCCCGCCATTTGACAGCGCGTTGTCTGCTGCAAATTTAATCTATGAGGAAAGCTGAATAATCGCTGCAAAGGTGCACAGATAAGAGTCAAGACGGGCTCTGCGTTAGATGATTTTAGCTTTGCTTATAAAGCACTGAAAAAACAGACTCTTTTCTGTCCGCACTTTGGCCCCGAAAAAACCTCCATCTGCTGTGGCTGTTACGCAACATCGGTTGGCGTAACGTCAACTTTAGGCGAATTGCTGCAGTGAAACGCGCAAGAAAAAGCCCGGCACGGCGGCCGGGCTTCTCCAAAATACGATGCTAAGCTGAGGCTTTGCGCGATTTACTTCGCAAGTGCCTTCACGCGGCTCGTCAGACGCGAAATCTTACGAGAGGCGGTGTTCTTGTGCAGGATGCCCTTCTGGGCAGCGCGCATGACCAGCGGCTCAGCGGCATGCAGAGCTGCCTGAGCAGCCGTGGCATCGCCGGAAGCGAGTGCTTCTTCGACCTTGCGAACATAGGTGCGCATCTGCGACCGGCGCGAGCGGTTCACGGCCGTGCGGCGGGCAATCTTGCGGACGGCCTTTTTGGCCGAAGAGGTATTAGCCATAGTGTCCTCGATGGGGGCAGGCTGCCCTCAGGGGAGCCCAAAAACATCGTTGTCCGGACCGTGAGGCCCGGACGAGTGGCAGGCTTATAGACGCCTTTGCGTCTTCCCGTCAACGCTCGCCCAAGCTTGAATCGTCAAAAAGTGCCCGATTTATCGAGTCTCCTGA
>JACCED010670979.1_pt1 | contig 11815 bp, 11 predicted proteins | sample 7455021 | NCBI WGS metagenome assembly JACCED01 (sample SAMN15323456, study PRJNA562643) | freshwater metagenome | isolation source: river surface water | place: USA:Blue River Watershed | collected 2017-08-19
AGCCTGATGCTGACCAAGGATGATCTGAAGCGCTCTTGGAAACCATGGCTTCGCGGAACGTTTTTTGGATTTCCAATTGGGGCGATGCCTGCAGGCGGCGCTGAGCTGCCTACCTTGCTCAGTTACTACACCGAGAAAAAACTCTCCAAGAAACCGGAAGAGTTTGGGCACGGCGCAATTGAGGGTGTGGCTGGCCCAGAGGCCGCGAACAACGCAGCCGCGGCTGGCGTATTGATGCCACTTCTTACGCTGGGCATTCCAACTTCGGCGACGGCCGCGATTATTTTGTCGGCGTTTGAGTCTTACGGCATTCGTCCAGGCCCTACCTTATTTACAGAGCAGGGCAGCTTGGTCTGGACGCTGATTGCGAGTCTCTATATTGGTAACGTGATTCTGCTGATCCTAAACCTGCCGTTGGTGGGCCTTTGGGTCAAGCTTCTGAAAATTCCCACGCCTTGGCTCTATTCCGGAATTATTGTGATTTCTGCTGCGGGGGTATTTGGCGCGAGTAACTCGCCCTTTGATCTTGCCTTGCTCTTTTTCTTCGGTCTGATTGGTTACGCATTCCGACGGTTTGACTTCCCCATGGCACCACTGATCATTGGTCTGATCCTGGGGCCAATGGCGGAGAACTCATTGCGTCAGGCGTTGGTGATCAGCATGGGTGACTACAGCACCTTTGTTACTCGTCCGATCTCGGCGACGATTCTTGCGATTGCGCTCCTACTGTTGTTGCTACCGTTTGTACTAGCTACATTAAAGCGCCGAGAGAAGCGCGACGCACACGAAGTGTCGCACTCAGCGGATTAAAGTACTCGTCTCATTGCATCACTTTTTCATCATCTCTCGAAGAAGATCGTCTGTATCAAGTGGTTTGTTGCTTTGATTTGGTGTTGTATTCTGCTTTTCCTGTTTGGCATTGGGGGGGGGTTGCTGGGGAGACGAAGGATTGTCCCCAACAAGTTTTTCGCCAACTTTTTTCCGCACTTCATTAACCGCTTGCTGGGGCGTTGCTTCTCCCTTGTACCATCCCTGAAGCGAATCAAATCCAAGGTAGAGAACGACTGCGACAACCACTATTCCGATCAGCTTAAACATGATTTTCCTCAGTAACGACAAGAAAGAAGCACCTCTTTGAGCGCCTTTACGTCTTTCAAATCTGCGACAGGATCCATTCCAATTTGCTTCATTTTATCTGTACTTTCTGTCATGACAGCTTCCGCAAATAGATCGAACATTTTAATTGTGATTTGAACCATATATCTCAGGTCGTAGTCTTTCAGGCGGTCAAACATCGCTTTTGGAAGCTCATTATTTTCGATGAGTAAAATCTTTTTTTCAAATACTGTAGATTTCTTATAAACATCCGTAACTTTTACGAAGATCGACATTCCTCTGGCGTAAAGAATATTGGCGATATTGGCTCCGTTTGACTTGCGAAGAACTCGATGAATAGTCAGATCGATCGTATAGTTGTTTTCCAGTGGATCGTTAAGTCGACCAAACATTTTGCTTATGTTTGGAAACTTAGTAAATCGGGATGCGAGTGCTCCAGTCAAAACATCATTTTGAGAAAATGGAAGCACAGAGAGCTCTGCTCTTTCCGCTAACGAGGCGGTCATCGCCTGTCCAAAAAATTGAGTAGTCAGCGATTCCTGTATTCCGAGTTCTTTGACTGCTGTAAGTGCTTCTGGGGTAATCGAGACAGACATTACCTTTAGCCGTTTCGGAACTCTTGCCTCTTTGAAACGTTTTGTAGCGACCTTTTTTCCAAAAAAATTAACGAGAGAATTGTCAACATCAAACAAAAGCTTCCTAAAATTCTCTACACGATCCTTTTCCATTCCAAGACCTGCGGTATCTCCGGATTGAACTCGAAAAGGAAAGCTATATAGAACCCGCAGATCACCATCCGATCCTCCTTGCCGGGGAAGGTCGAGATAAAGCACCTGGGCGAGTGCGTAGAGAAAGGAGAGTTGGAAATCTGCTTTACCACCGTCATTCGGGACCAGAATCATTTGCTCGAAATCGATAGAAATAGCGAACAAAAGAGCTGGATCAGAATTGGCGTCAAGCAGTTTCATTGGATCCTCTGCAACGCCACCACGATAATTCATTCCAAGCTGAGAAGTAAAGCCCAATGCTAACTTTGATAACCCACCCACACTCGAAAGTGCTCGCGAGGTCATCGGGAATGCTCTGAGTACGTCAGCATTTGGGACGGAAAATCCAAGCCCCCCCCACATCACCTGATCCGCCCTAGGCGGTCGCGAACCCGTCTGCGCCTGGAGAAGACGGGGTGCGCAAATTGAAAGAAGTGCCCCGGCTGAACTAAACTGGAGAACTCGGCGACGGGAGCTCATCAAAGATCCTTGGCAAGCGCGTCAGCTGGAAGCTGTGGAGTGGGCAGACCCGCCTGCTTACCTAACTCGACCTGTCGACGTCCCACACTACAGGCATCACGAAAATATTTGTTGATGTGTCCGCCAGATTCCATGGTTCCTCCAATATCGCCAGAGAGAAACTTTAACGCGACTTCTACGGTAATACCTTTCATGGCATTAAGATTTTGTACCATCATCTTGTTTGCCTCTGCTAGCTTGGTCTTCGCTTGATCGTCAAGCTTTGGATTCTTTGCTAGTAGCGCGGCGACTTCCGCTTTATAAGTTGCAGATTGATTCGCTGCAATCTCAATCAGGTTGGCTTCTCCACCGCCTTCCTTTTTAAGAAGCTCTGCCTTGGCACGAATCTCAGCCATGCGCGGCCCTGCTCCTAGAGCATCAAGCGTCAACTCATCAATTTTTCTGCCTTCGTTCATGAGCACTAACGCTCTCTTATTAGTGTCCGATGACTTGGCAGCTGCACGCTGACGATCGAAATCAGCGGTCATTTGCTGGCTCTGCTTAATTAAATTTGTGTACTGTTGTCGATACTGCCAATTGGGAATGTTATTAAGCGCAAAGAAGATTGATTGATCAGCAAGCTTAACGGAATACTGAGAGCTGGCACGACCAATGTAGTTGGAGAACGTGTTGATGTTTTGCGGGGCATAGTCCCCAAACAAAAAATGACGTGCGATAAGGGCGAGACCAAGCCCTGAATTTTCTAGGCTTGACCGCTTAAGAATTTCATGAGCGTCACTTTTATTATTCGCCAATTCCGGATATTGCATAAGAATCATTGCGAGTAATGTCTGTGCTTCTGCTCTTTCTGAAGGCTTTTCTCCGTCCCTATAGCCGTCGCCGGTTTCCGCGTATGCCACTACTTGTGCAAGCATTGTTAATGAAGGATTTGCGTAGAACGCTTCTGCCAAATCGCGGACACTCGGCTCATGAATGTCGGAAATATGCGACTTCAGATTGACTAATGATCCTTTAAAAGATCGATTTACACCGTTCAATAGTTTAGGTTCAAAATCCGCCCCGACTTTAAAGTACTTAGAAACGACTGCGTCTGGAGACGCAGAGAGCTTTTTCTCTTTATAACCAGCGCCTAGAACCTGCTTGCAGACTGCGTTAAACGAGTCAGAAGAAGCTGAACCCCCGCGTGACCTACTGGACACAGCGGGGGCGCTTTGGCCTTGCGCGCTATTCCCTTGTTGAGCTTTTTTCAATTGATCGTTTAGCTTATCAAGAAATGCGTAACTTGGTACTGAGACCCCAACAAATAGTGAGGCAACAACCGCATATATAAAGGCTTTATTCATGGTTTCTCTCTCTTCAAAACGTATCTATGAGCGTTGCAGGCGTTTTACGGTTTTCGGTTTCGATCTGCCCTTTCAGGGGCGCTGGCGACAATAAGTTTGGGGGTGGATCGCTCTTGAGCTTATCGTCTATCAGACGTTTTGCCTCATCGAACGTGTTCATCGTGGCGTTGTTCTTGCTTTCCATTTCCCATCGCAGTTTGCTTCGCGGCACCCAGACGAGAAAGAACCCGTGACCTTGACATTTCCGTGAGATTGTTTGGGCACCCTCCGCAACAAGGACCGCTCTATCAGACGGGGGGGGCGAAAACTGTTTAAATGCTCGAACAAACTCACGAAAAGCGAAGGCGCGTAGCGCTTGATTCGTTTCGATGCCCTTCAGGTTTTGACCCGCGAGTTCCTCTGTACCTATACGAAAAGCATAGATAGTGTCTGAGCCAAGAGGGCTTTCAGCAAAGGAGCCAACCTTTGTTTTTGAAAACGTAGTGGTATTACAGATAAGGGTTTCGCCATTAAAGGAGGCCGACGCTTGACCCCAAAATCCAATCAAAAAAAGGAAGGCGAGTATGCTCACCTTCCGGACGTCTTGATTAAAAATCATCAGAATTTTTACGACGTTGCTCGAAGCTCTTTAGTTCTTTTTGTTGCTGGGTTTGCCCTTTGGAGGACTGGCCACCCGATCCTGAGTTGCCGCCTGCGGTTGCGCCAGCCTTCGACTGAGCTGCGGCAGCTTGACTCTGACAACTTACCCCAATCTTGACCGTAACGGTTCGTTGCTGAGCGTCGACTTGTCTGCCAAGAACTTGCACACCTGACAAAACTGCCTCCGCACTTGTTTCGTCGATACTTGCCATCATCCGTTGCGCTTCGGTACTTGCGGTGCTCGACCCGTCTGCATTTGTGTTCATCATGGACTTGCTAGCATTTGCAATTGCTTCTTTTGCCTTCTGCTTGGTTGAATAGAACATTGCAAGCTGACTTCGCGCCTTATTCGTGGCCTCCTTTGTCGCTAATTGAACATCCATCGGGGTATTAGCAAATATGTTGCCCACGCCGTAGCATTTGATACGCGCCGAACATCCATTTTTTGGCGGGGCAAGTGAACAGCCGGCGAAACCGCCAAGGGGTACCTCATCGGCCGCCTTAACGGGCTCCCCTTCAGATTGAGCGAAACTTGTGATTGGGGCTCCTAATAAAACCGCTGATACCAGTGCCAAGTGGTGAAATTTCATAATTGCTCCTTAAATTAAAATTTTTTAATCATCATCGTCGTCACTTGTTGCAAACAATTTTTTTGACGGTTTGTCGGCGCCTTCGCCTTTACTGGTCGTTGTCATCGATCCAAAAATATCTGCGGTGTTATCTCCGGTTCGCCAGACTTGATAACGCTGCTTGGCGAGAAGCTTGTTATCAAACTCTAGTTTCCCGGTTAACTTAGCTCTAGAAATACGGTTGTCCACGTAAGTAATGACTGCGGATCCGATATCTGCATGGTCTTGACTAAGATACTCTCCGGTATGCGGATCACGCAACGTTGCTCCCATTTTCTTAACAAGGAGTTTGTCGCCCATGGAGAAAAAGTCGGAGCCTTGACCGATTGTGATGAATCCAGAATCCTGGCCCAATATCGTGGGTGGATATAGGGTCTGAATAACTGCTCTATTAAGACTTTTTCCTAGCAATGAAATTCTCCTGGAATTTGAAGTGTCGTCTCCTAGCTTCAGAGGAAGACTTTTCTTTTCCGAAAACTTCACCTGCCGGGTTGAGTAGTCAATTATCTCAAGGGAACCAAAGGCTGTCTGACGGCCGTCATTTCGGCTAGTCGTGGAAACAGAGACGACCGCTATAAAATCGGGCGCTATTTCAGAGGATAAGCGCACGGAGTCTTCAAGAGAGCCGCCGCGTTTAATCCGTGCGAGCTGAGACTCAATCTGGGCGGAGTTCTTGCGATCCATGACGGCAAATTTCCGGCTAGTTGAAAGCTGCTGTGCGAGCTCGCTAATAAGGAGGCTTGTATGCTTTATATCACCAGTAGATGCGGGAACAACAGCGAGCTTTATTCTCTTTAGTTGTTCTGATTTTCGAAGAACATAAACTTCTACCGCGGCTGAAGCAGTGTAATCGCCAGCGGGAGATTGCTCCGTCGAAATTTTTCTCCAGGATTTCACAACACCTTTTGTCTTTCGGGAGATATCTTCCTCGATATTCCGGGACATGGAAGAGGAGCCTTTGGCCCCGTCAGTACTGGATGTTGACGTTGTGGTGATTCTTATCGATGACGCAACAGCCTCTCCATTGACTTGGGCGACTCCGTTGAAAACGGCATCTGATAGGGCCTCTGCTTCGGTCTTCCCAAACCCGCTTGCGGTGACGGCGACAACCTGTATCTGTTGTGCCGACACACTCTGAACATGCCCAAAGGCGAGCAACGCAACACAATAGAAAACAACGCTTCTTAGTGACGCATAGCTACCGATAGCCGACATTGCGAGTTCCTTGGGATCAAGTAATAAGTTAGTTCAGATTCTTCGAACGCAGCTGATTCACGATGAGTTGCGCGGCTTCTCTCGCGGCCTGTTTGAGTGCTTCTGATCGCGCTCCATCTTCCCTCGGCCCGACGCCATAGTAGTCTACAGGCCCGACCGCGGCGACTGTTCTTGGGGGCCGTTTTGATAAATCGTAAACCTTAATGTTTACCGAAGCGCGTGCGCGGATTCCTCCGCTATTTCTATCTTGTTCAATACTGTCAAAGTCGAGAGTGCCAACTGCAAAGAAGCGTTGCTCGCACTTACGCATAGCGTCATTTACTAGTCTTCGAACATCATCGGATAGTTCTGCAGTTTCAGAGGCTAAAAGATCGGCGCGAACTTCATTTGTTTTCACCCCTCCGCAATCGGCAGCAACATCCGCGTAAGCTGAGGGCTCGTAGCCTGCTTCGGTTAAAACCTTTGAGATATTCGCATCCACATCTTTTGCGTCACCCAGAGCCCACTTTACTTTCTGTGCCTTTCGGGTGGTCGACCCCGACGTTTTAGCGGATGCTTTCATTGTGACTTGATCACCCTGAATTGCGCGTTCAGATGCGCCTCCATCCGTCTCCTTTATCTGTTCGGATTCGAGTTTTTCTGAGACCATGCTCGTGGTCGCACTTGCTTTTTTGACAACCTTTGCATCAAAGCTCTTTGCCTCTGCTTGAATTCGCGGTAAGACTAGAAAGCCAAACGCGCTACCTTCCCCTGATTTTGCGCCACCTGACGCCAAGAGGGTTGCTACCAAGTTGTCATTTACTACGCCTCGAACAGTAAAACGCATCTTGCGGCTAGATTTGTCTACTTGTTCATCTAAAAATTCCAAGTTCGTGACAAATTCGTCGATTCGCTTTTGAATCTCATCTTTCTTGGCTTCAATTAAACGAATTGATGAGGTGTCTTGTCGTCCAACATAACTTTTCCAGATCTCTTGTTTTGCGGTTGGAGAAATCTTTTTTCGAGTTTCTTCGTTTGGTGAGTCAGAGAAAAATCCCGATTCGTAGTTCAACTCAAAGGTTGTTCGAATGCTTGCTGCGATAGCAGATGTACTGCTAATAGCCGATAGGATCACAGTAAGTAGTAGTGCTCGTTTCATTTAGACTCCTGAGATTATTTTACAAACTGACGAAATCTGGTTGCACTTCGACTCGGAATTGCGGCTTTTTCAAGTTCTCCTGTTACCTGTTTTGCAAGTGCGATTCGGCGGTTGTCCGGAGACGGGTGCGTCGAAAAAAGAAGTTCGTATGAAGAGTCTCGAGACGAAAGCCCAGTTATTTTTTCCATAACTCGAAGAAGTGCTGACGAGTCGTATCCTGCGCGACTTGCGTAAATCATTCCATCTCGGTCGGCTTCATATTCTGCGGATTGATCTAATCCTCTGGCTAAAATTTGCGCAACCATTGACGAGAGTTTGTCGGCCATCCCGGATTTGTCGTCGGTTATCTTGACGGCCTTTGCTCCAAATTCCAGCATGCGCTGTTTTCGAATAACCCGGTAGTGATGTTTTCTTACCACATGGGCCACTTCATGGGCTAAAACGGCCGCGAGTTCATCTTCAGAGTCAAGAAGTTGAAGAAGCTGTGAGGTAATTAGAATCATTCCACCGGGTGCAGCAAATGCGTTCACTGCGCTTGAGTCAATTACGCCAAATGACCATGGAAGATCCTTTCGATCAGATTGTTCGGCAACCCGTCGTCCAACTAAGTTAACGTATCGTTGGAGGTCTCGATTAGGCAGGATACTTGCAGCGCCTAGAATCTGTCCGGCAACAAACCGCCCTGTTAGCAGTTCGTCTTCTAGTGTCTCGGGCTCCATCGTGAGAGAGATTCCCGAGCCCATATCCAATGAAATTCCTTGAGCTTGTAAGAGTGGAACATTCAGAAAGAGCATCGCAAATCCAAGGACGAGTTGTTTGCGAAATTGAGAGAGTAACAGGTGTGGTTTTTTATTCATCGTCATCGTCATCGTCGGCGCTCTTTTTCCGCGCCTTGGTCGCAGCGTTGGGTGCTAGCTTTGAGCTTGTACTAACCGGAGAGGGTTTGCCGGAGATAGATTTAGGCTCTGGAGGCTTCGCTAAGAGCACAAGTTTTCGAGTCTGTAGCCCACCTTGCCCCGCAAAATCCTGGGAGGCCTGAGGGGAGACGGCAAAGCTTTTGAGTTGATCGGTTTGCTGGAAGTCGGGCTTTGCTGCCAAGAGTTCCTTACTTGAAAGGCCCCGAGCTGCTGATGTCGAGACAATATTTCCTTTTCCTGTACGTCCAGTATCAATGTTCGAAAGTGCACTCGACTGAGGTTTGGATAGAGATACTTCGGACGCCTTAATCCAGCCTTTAGATCCAGCGCTCTCAATTTCTAGGTAAAAACCCTGGCGTTTGATTATTTTGATCTCGGCCCCTTGTACGAGTTGCTTGATGATCCTGGCTTCCGCAGTGGGTTCTGATCGAAGGTTCGTGGGACCTGACAAGGTCTGACTCGCCACGGAGAACGATAGTGTGCTGAGGAGAGTGCCAAAAGTAATTTTGGCGAGCAGAGAAAACCGCATTCGTGGACTTTGATTAGACAAAAGAGCGATCCGGTCACTATAAGGACAATACCCATGTTTGTAAAATAGGTTCCTTGCACTTTTTGGTTGACGTTATGTCAGCTTGTCTTGACATGTCCCTATTTAATAATCGAATTGGTGAAAAAACATGGTTGAACAAATAAACGAGCCTTCTGCTTCTGAAATGTTTGAGAAACGAGTCTCAATCGCCATTTCCGGTGTCGCTGTTTTACTGCTCTTAAATTCCATGGGCGCAGGGAATGCAAGTTCCGACGCCGCGTTTCAAAATACTGTAGCGATAAACACGTATGCCTTCTATCAGGCTAAAACAACACGACAAAACGATTTGGAGCTTGCCGCTGCGGCTATTGAAACGATCGTGGAGACCTCCTTGCCAGTGATCAATCCTGACATAAAGCGGAAGGCGAGAGAGCTTGTAGTGAACTATCGCGAAAAAGCGAAAAATTACGATAGTGACTCTGTGAGTGGGGAAGGAAAAAAAGAGTTGTTAGCGAAAGCGAGAGCGGCTGAATTAAAGCGGGACGAAGCAATGTCGAAAGGCCCATATTTCGATCTCGCTAGCCTCTTCTTGCAACTCGCTGTCATCTTGCTATCTGTTGTCTTAATCACCAAGAAAAAAACGCTTCTACTTGCAGCTATCGCGACGACGGTGATTGGAGCGCTTTCAACCCTTAACGCTTTTGCGATGCTTGTTCAAGTACCCGGATTGGGCTAGGTCACAGAAACGGAATAATGGGGACTCTCATTGGATAAACTTCTTGAGGTATTTCTTGAAGTCTTAAGGGACTTCGCGAAGAAATATATTCCACGTTTAAACAAGGGAATCGAATTTGCTCTTAACGCGCGGGATCGAGTCACTACCCAAGTCGCGCGACTTTCGAGAAAAACTGGTCAGAGGGCAATCTTGGCCGTTGCCGTCGTTGCGACCTGCTATGCGCTAATTCTATTCATCGAGGACCTTGCCAAACCAAACGTCCCAAAACCGACGCACGACGCGATTCTTAAGGCTCGATTATCGAGCCCAGCGCCTGCGTCGAATATCCTCATAGTTGATGTTGATGAACGCTCTATTGCAGTAATGGCCGAATCACACGGTCGCTGGCCTTGGAAACGAGATGTACTTGCAGAGGGATTGCAGCGGCTAGTCGATTACGGTGCAAAAGGTGTGATGTTCAATATTTTGCTATCTGAACCGGATAAGCAAAACCCCGATGCCGACGGGCTGATGAACTTCATTGCAGAGGGGACAAAGAGCAGTGCGTATCCAATAATTCGCTTGGCTCCGGAAAACGATAAGTTAAGCGAACTCAAAGTGAGTGACTTGCCAGGGGCGACTGTAGACCCAAACGCTGGGCCTGTAACATTGGCTGCAATACTCCCACTGTTTGGGGGGATGCACGATCGCCTCGGCATTGCTAATCAACGCCCAGATGCTGACGGCGTAGTGAGAAAGTATCCTTACTTTTGGACAGAACCAGGATTTCAAATTCCTTCAATCGTTTACAAGACCATAGCTGTTTCCGAAGTATCGATACCACAGAATGTCCCAGATACGTTCTCTTTGAATTGGAGGAACAAGAATGGTAGTTATCGGAGAGTATCTTTTAGTGATCTATATCTTGACACCCTTTCGTCTGAAGAGAAATCAAGCGTAAAAGACGCTTTTGTAATTCTTGGTGTCTCTGCCCCGGGTATAGGACAAACAAAACCAATTGGAATTAAGCCGACCGTTGATGATAGTGAGATTCTTGCGACTGCCCTCGATGACGCTATTAACAACACGTACCTCCGTATAACGCCAGCTTGGGCGTTACTGATTCTGAATTTGTTGTCAATTTGGCTCCTGTACCTTGTTTTTTCCGCAGGAACAATTAAGAAGCTGCCTTTGAACCGTGTCTTTGTCGTTTTACAAGCGGCGCTTGGTGGGGTTACTCTAATTTCTGCGAGCTATACGAACTTCCTTATAGATCTTACAGACAGTATGAAATTCGGTATCGGTGTTTTTGGTGCAATCAAGCTCGCACAATCTTTTGATGACCGATGGTCCCGGGGCCGTAAAGGTTACAGAAAACTAAAGAATATTACTCTCGGATCAGAAGTTATGATTCTCAGTTATCGTGAACAATCCCTAAATACAAGTAGCTCCTCTGAGTTGCAACGAGACTTAGAGCGACTTATTGGAATAGACCACGTTGTAAGGTTAGATGACCTCTTTGGCGGAGAGAACTTTCTGAAACCGAGCCTCTCCGGATGCCACGTGTTGATTGCATGCGTTTCATCCGTCGACACCAAGGCAGTTGTGATTGAGCATGTCAATCTGTCGGGTCCGGAAGAATTTTCTCTTCGATTTATTCCATTGAATCTTCAATGGAATATTGAGGATCGAGTATTTGCGGATTTTCTTTGTCCTCATGTGATTTTAACTATGAGCGACCTGCTTAACCCGGAGCTGAAAGACGCTATTAATTAGCTTCCTTGTTGATTAGTTTTAGGATCATCTTCTCAAATGCTCTTGTATAGGTTTGAGTATCAAACAAAGTCGACTTGATTCGGCTTTCATTAATTTCTCGTTTTAGAGACTCAATAAGCGAACATGTCTTGGCAATCCGAACTGCCTTCGTGGTGTAGTCCTCAAGGTCTCGGGCAATCAACTCCTCTCCGAAGCCTAATGCCCTGAGAAGACTCTCCCCGACTCGGCCAGGGAAGGTGGTTCCTTGGACGGTAAGCATTGGGATTCCCATCCAGAGTGCGTCACTGGCCGTGGTGTGAGCGTTATACGGGCTGGTATCGAGCACCAGGTCTGCTGCGGCATGCCTCGCCAGATGTTCTTCGGGCTTGATACGCGGTGCGAAGACTAGGCGACTTGGGTCAATACCGAATGATGCCGCATTCTTTTGCAGATTCTCTTTTGCAAGCTTGTGGGTCTCTAATAGCCAAAGTACGCTCTTAGGTACCTGACTCAGGATCTTCATCCAGGCGCCAAAAATTACTGGGGTGATCTTATAAGTGTTATTAAAGCAG
>JACCED011067595.1_pt1 | contig 11814 bp, 10 predicted proteins | sample 7455021 | NCBI WGS metagenome assembly JACCED01 (sample SAMN15323456, study PRJNA562643) | freshwater metagenome | isolation source: river surface water | place: USA:Blue River Watershed | collected 2017-08-19
GGATGAAAATGGAGCTCATCGCCGCCCTGCTCCACCGCCCAAAAGTCCTTTTCCTCGATGAGCCGACCATCGGCCTCGATGTCACCTCACAAAAACGCGTTCGCGACTTTCTCCGGACCTACCACCGCGAGCACCCGATCGTGACCATGCTCACCAGTCACTACATGGCTGATATCGAGGAACTTTGCCAACGCGTCATCATCATCGATCACGGAAAACTCTTCTACGACGGTCCGCTCGCCACCATCGTCGATCGCTTCTCTGCCCACAAACAGATCGACCTCACATTCAGCAGAGACGTCGCGCGCGCCGACCTGCCCGAAGCATCCATCCTCGAGCACTCCAGCCTCACCGCACGACTGCGCATCCCTCGCGCCGAGGTCGCAGAGACCTGCCGCAACCTCCTCGCACAACTACCCATCACCGACTTCAACGTCCAAGACCCCAGCGTTGAAGAGGTCATCCGCGAACTCTTCCACCACCGCGCTCTCTCCAACCCTGCATCCAACGCCTCCACCCTTCCCTAACGGACGGCGACACTCACAACCCGCTCTCCTGCAATGTCAAACCACACCGAGCAAGACTCCGCGCCCCATCGGATTCTTCTCATCGATGATGACCGAAAACTTTGTCGACTCATCAGCGATTACCTCAGCCCCATGGGCTACCACGTCTCCGCAATCCACACCGGGACCGACGGACTGCAAGCCGCACTCGCCGAAACATGGGACGCTATCCTTCTCGATATGATGCTCCCCGGCATCGACGGCTTCGAGGTCCTCAAACGCATCCGCAAAGAAAGTGACGTCCCTGTACTGATGCTGACCGCTCTTTCAGAAGAGCCAGACCGGATCGTTGGACTTGAACTTGGAGCGGACGACTACCTCCCCAAGACACTCTCCCCCAGAGAAATGCTCGCGCGCCTTCGCGCGGTTACCCGCCGCTCTGGCCGCCGGGAACGCCCCTCCTCTGAGCCAGCCATCCGCATCGGCAAACTCTGGATCTGTCCGGCCACACGCACCGCCCAACTCAACGACCAACCGCTTCAACTCACTGCCGTCGAATACGATTTACTGCTCGCACTCGCGAAAGCACCCGGCCGCGTCAAAACGCGTGAAGCCCTTCTAGATGAGATCCGTCATCGTGATTACGAAGTCTTCGATCGCTCCATTGACGTTCATATCTCCCAGCTGAGGAAAAAATTGAACGACGATCCCAAAGAGCCGCGCCATATCCGCACCATTCGCTCCGTAGGATATTCACTCATCGATCCCGATGCTCCCTAATCCAACGCACAATCATCCCGAAAAGCGCCGGTTCTTCGCCCTTCCCATCGGCCCCCAAATCATCGGCTGGTTCGTCCTGAACGCGTTGCTCCTCTCCGCGACCGCACTGCTCATCGTGGCATCAAAAATCCAGCCCGTGCTCGGTGCATTGCTTGAGGGCGAAGCAGGAAACCGAGTGAGCGCGCTTGCCATCGAATGCTCCGACGAAATCGGAGCCCTACCCCGTAACCGCTGGAGCGAGTCACTCGAACGAATCGCCTCCACCTACCAAGCGCGCGCAGGCCTCTGCCGAAACGACGGATCCCTCCAGGCCGGTTCCCTCCCTCCCATTCCTGAATCCGTCGTGAAAAAAATCCGAGAGGCGCCGCCCCGCCCCCACGAGCCTCCCCCGGAAGCGCATCATCCACCCGAAGGCCCGCCACCGCGCCACTTCGCTATCCGTGCAGATGGACTCTACTGGATCGGCGCACGCCTCCCCCGCGCAGAAGAGGGGCACACCAACCGAGGACCAACAACCCTGCTGCTCGTATCCGATTCTTTCCGCGTCGGCGGACTCCTCGTCGAGTTGACTCCGCTCTGGATCGGGATCGCAGTGCTGCTCGCCTCCGCCTTGTTCTGGATTCCACTGGTGCGCCGCATCACCGTGCCCCTCAGAGAAATCCGACGCTTCGCAGGAAACATCGCCTCAGGCCATTTCGACACTCGCGCCTCCGTCCGGGGACCCGAAGAACTGTGCAGTCTCTCCGACTCACTCAATCAACTCGCAGACCGATTGGAAGAGTTCGTCACTGGACAAAAACGGTTCCTCGGCGACATCGCCCACGAACTCAACTCGCCTCTCGCGCGGATGGAATGGTCCCTCAGTGTGCTGGAACAACGCGCCGGTCAAGAACTCCAACGGGAGATCCATGACGTGCGCGAGGAAACGGCTGCCATGACACGCCTCGTCGAGGAACTACTGACCTTCACCCGCGCAGGATTACGCGCGCAAATCCATCTCGAAACCCTGGTGCTGCGGGATCTGATCACGAACGCGCAAATCCAAGAATGCCCAGAGACGCCGGTCACGATCGCCGTCCCTGACCATCTGACCGTCGATGCCGACGCACGACTCGCCAAGCGGGCCATCGCAAACGTGCTGCGCAACGCGATCCGCTACGCCGGTAAACAATCGGAGATCCACGTCGCCGCGATACGGACCCAACGCCGTATCATTCTATCAATCAAAGACAATGGTCCTGGAGTTCCAGAACACCTCCTCCCGCGTCTCTGCGATCCGTTCTTCCGACCTGAGAATGCACGAAGTCGCGAGTCTGGCGGTTTCGGACTCGGACTCGCCATCGTCCAACGGTGCATTGAAGCCTGCGGAGGCACCGTTGCCCTGCGCAATGCGGAGCCTCACGGGCTGATCGTCGAACTCACCTTTGAGACAAGAAACACGACCATTCCGCTCTCGCCAACCCGACCGGCCTGAATACACCGTCAAAAAGGAAAGCCGGTCGGCCAGCACATTCGCCGACCGACCGGACCATTTCCAGATCACCTGCTCACAGCGTTCCCAAGAACTCCAACAGTGCAGCACGGTCGGCATCTTTGAGCGCCACATACCGATCCTTCACGATCCGAGCCTCTCCATCATGCGCGCGCACCGCCGCATCCACGGTGATTGCACGTCCATCATGGAGATACATATCCCGCAGCCGTAATCCCCAAAGCGGAGCTGTCCTCATCTCGCGCGCACCGGCCGCCCCTTGTGGCATTCCGTCACCAAGGCTGCCCATATCGTGAAGCAGCAAATCGGAATACAACTCGACCCGCTTATTTGCCAAGGCAGCCACTGAGTGCGCTCCAGTGCTCATCGCCGGAGTATGACATTTCACGCAACCGATCGCTGCAAACGTCCGCTCACCGGCAGCAGAGCGTGCCGTCGCTTTGGCCCGGGGAATCGGCGCGAGGTAACGCATGAAATCGCCTGCCCGATCAACATCGCCCTTCTCGGTCACCCCATTTGCAGGATCCTCCGGATCAGCAACAACGTCCGCACGAGCGAGCAATCCCGCATCACCGTTCGGAGCATTTTCCGTTGGAAAATAGCGATTCGTGATACCCATCTCGTTCAGATACGCATCTGCGGAAAATCCGAGGATGGAAGCATGTTGCGCTTTCCACCCAAATCGCCCGACGCCTTCCTTGCCACTCACCGGATCCGTCACCACGGCAACCTTCCCTGCGATTCCATCGCCCTTGGCCACAGCACCCGCACGGATCACCGCGTCAGGAATCGCCTCCATCAATCCCAGCCCAAAGACGGGCGTCGTGATCCGGCGAATCACCACATTCGCGGTCAACGGAACACGCTCCACAAACTCAGGCGAAATCGCCCGCCGTTGCAACAACGGCCCGCCTTCCGAAACCATCGGATCAAAAGCGCCATCCACCACTTTCCCGAACCGCGTCACAAACACCCGACTCCCGCCGCCCACACCGCCGGCACGATGACAAGCCACGCACGAAACATCGTTGAAAATCGGTCCCAGTCCGCCCGCCGCAGTCTCCACCTTGGTGAACTCGTCCAACCCATCCGTGAAGTCGCGGCTTTTCGCTGCATCAAGCCCAACGATCGGAATCGCACGTCCGGGAGGGGGAGGAGGAGGCGTGGCCCCCGGAGGTAAAGGTACGTTCGCACCAGTCGGTGGAGGCGGTGGGTTCAGGATCCCCGCCGTCGGAGGGGGGGGAGTTCCCGCATTTGGACGGGGCGGAGGCAACGGTGCCCCAACCACCACGGGAATGCTCATGGCCACCCCCAGGGTCGCCGCCAGGATCGTCTTCGGAGTTTTCATAGGTTTCGTTTTGTTTTGCTTACGTTCTCCATCAAATGCCCCCCGCATTAAGCGTGTGTGAATCCGAGCCCCCAGTTTTGTAAAGGAAGTGTAAAAGGCCGGCGTTTTCGCGAACGCACCCTCATTCAGGCTTTCCGTGCACGCGCCGCGCGCGGCCGCATCTAAAAAGGGAACACCCCTCTCCATCCATCGATGAAGAGGGGTGTCAAACCACTCCAATGAAGCCGCTTAGTAGTTGAACTGCATGTGCAAGGTGAAGCGGTCCTGATCCTTGAACAGCGTGTTGTTGGTGGAGCTACCCGAGGACGTTCTCTCGAAAGCGCGAGTGTAAATCGCCGCAATCTCGAACTCCGGCCACGGTTGGTACTCCACCCCAAAATCGACCTCGTTCACCTTCATCTTCGGCGCGTAATTCCCGAACTTGCGGGCCCCATCAAAGTACTGCCACCGACTGAATGGGATGATTGTCCCCGCTCCCGTGTCGATTTTATACGAAGCGTTAATGTAACCACCTTGAAGTGAACCCACTCCAACCGCCGATGTCGAGGACACTGCACTCTTGGCGCCGTTGAAGACCACATTGTTCGTCTCGTTCTCAGGCCCCTCACCAACCGTCCATTCCGCCTCAATCCCGAACGGTTGAGGGTAGAGAATGAAATGCGCTGACGCACGACGGTCCGTGTACTCCTTCGGAACAACGATCCCTGTCGCGGGAACCACCACGCGTCCAGCGTACCCTCCGAAACCCGCTTCCACGTATTGCCCATTGTCCAATCGGAACGGATACGTCAATCGCGCCACCAAGTGCTGATTACGATTGGCATCGTTCTGATTCAGCGTCTGCCCATTAAACACGCCCAACGCGAACACACCGTAATCGCCAGACCCTTTCAGGCCAGTGCGAACAAGGTCCCGAAAACGCTGCCGCGCCTCCTTGTCGGCCCACATGTAGTAGAATCCGAGATCACGCTCTCCCTCCACTGCGCTGTTCAGCGCGTCCGGTCGCTCGATTGACAATCGATTCTGCGAAGATTGAAGGTTCACCCAACCGTAGGGCACCTTGCTAATCCCCAGTCGGAACCTGTGCTCTTTGTCGCGGTCAATCGAGATGTCTGCATAGAGATCGCGCGTCTGCAAACCGGTGCGCTGTCCTCCCAAAGATCCTGATGTGGTACTCGTCGCCCCCACCGACGCTTGATAATCAATCTGCGCGTACAAATACACATGCTCCGCAGCATCACCACTGAAGATCATGCGTCCCCGTCGCAAAAGTAACTGGTTGTTGTTCTTCAGAGTCGGATCATTGAACGTCTCGAGAAGCCCACGACTCTCCCCGCTCATCAAGGTCGTATACCGCGTCTGCACATACCCACGGATACTCAACTTCTCGTACCACTTATCCTTCAGCGAACTCTTCAAATCGACCCCCTTCATCGCCTTGATCTCCTCGATCGCTTTGCGCTGCGCCAACAACTCCTGAGACACCGTCCGGCCTCCCAAAGAAACGTCCGCCGCCCCACCCTGCAACGATACCGACGATTTCTTGCTCGCCTTCAAGATATCCCCGTACTCGGCATCGGAGATGGATCCACGCTCCTTCAGCGTCTTCAGCAACTTCTCCATCGCCTCATCCTCCGCATAACCATGAAAAGCTGATACCCCGCACCCGAGTGCAACCAAGAAGCCCATTGCTCCGCTCACCAACCGTTTTTGCGTCATTTGTGTGGTCATTTCGTCGTTCACATCGCGATTCATCCGCGATGCAGTGACAGTTCATGACGATCATGTGACGCCGAGATGGCTCGATTGTGACAATCAGGTGACGGAGGGCGAATCGGGAGTGCTGCCTCGAAGTCAACATCCCCACAAGAGAAGCGTAACCATCTTCTCTTCAGCCTTTAACCAATGACTCCATTCGATCCACGTCTCGATGAGGCATCAAACCTCCATCAAACAATCAAGATCCACCCTCCCAGCACTGCCCAAACGAGGCGCATCGCAGTCACCGGTTTGATTCAGCGTCTGTTATCTCAAACGGGCTGGTCTGCGAGACCGCCTCAACCAGCAGTCGCCGCGGGCCCCCAATTTCCCACCCTCAAAACCACATTCGCCCCGCTAAGCGTCACCGCCCATAATCATCCCCGACCCTATGAAAGCGCTGTGCATCCATTCTTTCGGCCCTGCATCCAACCTCATCCTCCAAGAGGCGCCAATTCCGACGCCAGGACCCGACGAGATCCTCGTGCAAATCCATCGAGCAGGAGTCAATCCCGTCGATACCTACATCCGCAGCGGGACTTACGCGGCACTCCCACCACTCCCCTACACCCCCGGACACGACGGAGCAGGAGTGATCGCCGAGGTGGGCATGTCCGTAACCGGGTGGACCCCTGGGGACCGAGTCTATCTTGCCGGCAGTCTTTCGGGAACCTACGCCGAGTTTGCACTCTGCCGGACAACTCAAATCTTCCGGCTTCCTGATGCTGCGTCGTTCGATACCGGCGCTGCCATTGGGATTCCCTACGTCACGGCAGCGATCTCCCTGTTTCACCATGCCCATCTCTCCGAATCCCAACATGTGCTAATCCGCGGTGCCGGCGGTGGCGTCGGCTTCGCCGCCATCCAGCTTGCTCTCGAAATAGGAGCAAAACCCATCGCCATCGCAGGAAACCCTTCTGCGCGACGTGCACTAGCCGCCCTCATCGGCGAGGACAGCGTCATCGACTCCGCTTCCGATGCCGTCGGGATCGAAGAGCAAGTGCTGCAACTCACCGAGGGCCGCGGAGTGGAGCTGCTCGTCGAAACCGCTGCGCAAGAACATCTCGGCGCCGATCTTCGGCTCCTTGCGCAGGACGGCACTGCCCTCATTGTTGGAAGTCGCGGTCCCGCCACAATCCTTCCACGCGACCTCATGGCACGGAATGCTTCCCTCCGAGGCGTGATGCTCATGCGAAGCCCCGCTCCAGCCCTTGCGGCGGCTCACACCCGCATCGGCCACCTTCTCGCGGCTGGTAAACTGACCGCGCCTGTCCATGCCACACTGCCGCTCGCCGAGGGCCCGCGCGCACACGAAATGCAACTCGAACGCGGTCTGTTCGGAAAAATCCTGCTCGCACCATAGCGCAACAGCGGTGCGCGCAATGCCCATCGTTTCGTCAGGCTCTCGCCCCGCTCCGGAGTCGCCCCCCCGTGGAGCGCCGAACGTCCCAACACAGAGCCCTCTCCCGCAAAAGGCGAACATTTTCGAAACAGATAGGCGGACTTGGATCAACCCGAAATGCCGCCCAACCACCTCCGTCGATACGCCCCATCGGGATCATACCGCTCAGCCTGCTCGCGCGTGTTGAAACGACGCACCGGCCGCGGATCACTCCCAACTCCAGCGATGTAAGCCCAGTTCCCCCAGTTACTACCCGCCTCGTGATCAAGGAGATGACTCTCAAAGAAAGCGGCACCCGCTCTCCAGTCACAACGCAGTTCGTGGATCAGGAAGGAGGCCGCATTTTGACGAACCCGGTTTGACATAAACCCCGTCGCGACCAACTCACGCATCCCTGCATCCACAAGATCGTCACCCGTGCGCCCCTCACACCACCGCAAGAATGCGCCCGAATCGTGCGAACAGTCCCCATTCCCAAGCGCCCGGCGCCCGTTCCACCCCGCACGCCGAAAAAGCGCCGCACCACGTAACCGCGCATTCCACAAAAAATACGAGCGCCACAACAACTCCACTCGCATCCAAACGGTTCCATCCGTCGGCCCCCGCTCCTCCTCGTGACGCAACGCTTCCCGCCAGATGCGTCGAACCGACAACGCTCCCGTCGCCAACCACGGACTGAACTTCCCAGAGAAGGCACTCCCCATCAGTCCGTTGCGTGTCCGTTTGTAGTCTCGCAAACCCTCGCTTTCCCAAAAATACCAACGCAACCGTTCCAACGCCTCCCACTCGGAACCGTCCCACGGAAAACTGTCAGGCCCATCACCGCGCCGACTCGCCCCCTCACCGAGCAACAAGGCTTCAGTCTCCCCGTCCCCACCACCCGCCACCACACCCGACTTTTCCACCCGCTCACGGAAGGGCGTGAACGTCGCCGGAAAGCGCTCGAGCGGGAAGCCCAACCCTGATTCCTCGAACAGATCGTGCCCCTCGATCGGGAAAAAAACGGTCCCATGCCGCGCACAGAACTCACTCCAGCCTCGCTCCCGGACCCGCTCGTTTAGCGAAAACGCGCGACTGACAAAAATCTCCGACGGCGCACCACGTTCCTTGAAAAAGCCTTCTAGCCCGTCCTCGATAACATCGGCCTCCACCCCTCGTGAGGCACACTCAGCGGCAAACGCGTTCCACGAGGATTCCCAAAACCGTTTACGCTTCTCAGAAAAACGGGGAATCCCATAGATCCCAATCTCCTCCCACCCGTCGGGCCGAACCCATCCCACCCTCAGGGATTCACCCAGCTCCGCAGAACGCCGCTGTGCCGCAGCAAGCGCCGGGTTGTCGTGCATCCGCAAATCATGGGTAGCCAACGTTAAAATCATGCCGATTCACGATCTTGCGGTGATCCCGCCGACTGACAACCAAACGCCCTTAGAGCAACCGACCTGTATTTTGTATTGCGCCCTGACTCCACAGCGGTACCGTCTCCATTCCCTTTTTATGAAAGCAGACATTCATCCCCGCTACGAAACCACGACGATTTCCTGTGCCTGCGGGACCACATACAGCATCGGCTCCACCCGCCGCGATCTCCGGATCGGGATTTGCGCCGCTTGCCACCCGTTCTTCACTGGGGAACAGAAGTTTGTCGATACCGCAGGCCGTATCGAAAAGTTCGCTAAACGCTTCGGCGCCACCACGCAGCGGCGCAAGAAAATCTAATCCACCGATTTTCGAGGGTTGATCTCGGCCGAGGTTTGCAACCCGGCACTTCCCAAAATTGGGATCACCTCCAGTTTTAACGAACGGTGAAGGCCACGTCGCCTTCACCGTTTTGCTTTTGCCCGTGCGCCTCGTCTGACCCAGACTCACTCACTCTCTTACCCACCCTCTTCCGCACCCCTTTATGGACTTCGGCCCTCTGGTCTCGAAAAAACAAGATCGATTCGATGAACTCGACGCCATCGTTTCTGAAGGGGACATCTTCAAAAACCCCGCTCAAGCCCGGGACATCCTCCGCGAACACAACCGGCTCAAAACCCTCCTCCAAACCTGGAGCACCCTGCAAAAAAAGCAGTCGGAACTGGTCGATAACCGCGAACTTGCCACAGGCCCTGACCCCGAACTTGCAGAACTCGCTTCAGCGGAGATTCCCGCGCTCGAGCAACAGATCAACACTCTCGAACAGGAGATCCAGATCTCCCTTCTGCCGCCCGATCCCAACGAAGACCGCGATGCAATCGTTGAAATCCGTGCTGGCACCGGCGGCGACGAAGCCGGCCTCTTCGCAGCAGACCTGTTCCGGATGTACTCTCGCTACGCCGAAACCATCGGACTCAAGATCGAACCCCTCTAATCCTCAGGCGGAGAACTTGGCGGCGTGAAAGAGGTCATTTTCAAAGTCAGCGGCGAGGGCGTCTTCCGGAAACTTCGTTACGAAAGCGGCGTCCATCGCGTCCAGCGCGTCCCCGCCACCGAGGCCCAAGGCCGTATCCACACCTCCACCGCAACCGTTGCAGTGCTCCCAGAGGCAGAAGAAGTCGACCTTGAACTCAAAGCCGACGAGCTCCGGATTGAGGTTTGCCGCGCCGGTGGCCCCGGAGGCCAGGGCGTCAATACAACCGACTCCGCTGTCCAAGTCTTGCACATCCCGACCGGCATGATCGTGCGATGCCAGGACGGGCGTTCCCAACAGAAGAACAAGGAGAAGGCCCTCCAAATTCTGCGCTCCCGACTCCTCGAACAAAAACAGCGAGAAGAAGCCGAAAAATACGCCGCCCAACGAAAAAGCCAGGTCGGCACAGGCGGCCGCGAAGAAAAAATCCGCACCTACAACTTCCCCCAAAACCGCGTCACGGATCACCGGATCGGTCTCACCCTTTACAGCCTCGACCGCTTCATGGAGGGCGAAATCGCGGAGATGATCGCCACGCTCCACTCAGCCGACATGGCAGACCGTCTCGCCAACGCCGACCTCGCCGCAAGTTAAGTCCGGCCATGAAATCGGTTCTCGAAGTCATCCAATCCACCACGAGCTACTTCGCGAAAAACGAGGTCGAGAGTCCGCGCCTCAATATCGAACACCTCCTCGCCCATACCCTCGGCAAAAAGAGTCGGATGGAACTCTACACCGAGTTCGACCGCCCCCTCGGAGAATCCGTCCTCGCCCCGCTCCGTGAACTCGTCAAACGTCGCGCCGCTGGCGAACCACTCCAGCACCTCCTCGGCACCGTCGATTTTCTGGGAAAATCTTTCCGGTGCGACGCTAGGGCTCTCATCCCCCGTCCCGAAACGGAAGAACTCGTCTGCCTGCTACGCGATCACCCACACTTTGCAGGCAACCCGCCCGCTCAGGTCGCCGATATCGGGACCGGTAGCGGCGTGATCGCCCTGTCCCTAGCCGCCATTTGGCCGGAATCCTCAGTGCATGCAGTCGATATTTCCCCCGATGCCCTCGCTCTCGCCCAAGAAAACGCCAACACGCTCGAACTCGCTTCCCGCGTGACCTTCCACCAAGGATCGCTCGCCCAGCCTCTCTCCCAAACCTTTCAACTCATCGTCGCCAACCTCCCCTATATCCCCTCCCGCGAAATCCCAACGCTCTCGCGCGAGGTCCAACGCGATCCTCATCTCGCCCTCGATGGCGGCCCCGATGGCCTCGACCTGATCCGCCAACTCATCGACGACATCGTCTCCCGAAACACGCCGCCCCTGCTGCAAGGTCTCCTCGCCCTCGAAATCGGTGAAGACCAGTCCGAACAGATCTGCAACTTGCTCACCGAAAAAAACTTCACCAACGTAACCCCGCTGCGCGACCTCCAAGGCCGCCAACGCTTCGTCATCGCCTCGCATGGATAAAATCCTCGTCCACGGCGGCTCCCGCCTCTCCGGAACGGTTCGCATTTCCGGTTCAAAAAACGCCGCACTGCCCATCCTCGCCGCCACGCTACTCTCCCGATCCCGCTGCGTCATCCACCAGGTGCCCGATCTCAGCGATATCCACTACATGCTCCAAATCCTCTCCCACCTCGGAGCCCATGTAGAACGCGCCAGCGGTACCGTCACCGTCCACGCAGAATCCATCAAAACCACCGCTCCCTACGAAATCGTCCGAAAAATGCGCGCCTCCGTGTGCATCCTCGGACCGCTCCTCGGACGGGAACGAGAAGCCACCGTCTCGCTCCCCGGCGGTTGCGTGATTGGAGACCGTCCAATCGATCTCCACCTGAAAGGATTCCGTGCAATCAACGCCGCGTGCCGCGTCGAAAATGGAAACGTCAAAGTCTTCGCAGATCATCTCCGCGGAAACACAGTCGACCTCGAAGGAAAACAAGGACCGACGGTTCTCGGCACCGACAACGTCATGATGGCGGCCTGCCTCGCAGAAGGCACCACCGTGATCGAAGGCGCCGCCGCCGAACCTGAAGTCGTTGATCTCGCGAACTTCCTCAACAGCATGGGTGCCCGAATCGAAGGTGCCGGCACCCGACGCATCACCATCGAAGGCGTTCCCGAACTCCACGGCACCGAA
>JACCED011098215.1_pt1 | contig 11814 bp, 17 predicted proteins | sample 7455021 | NCBI WGS metagenome assembly JACCED01 (sample SAMN15323456, study PRJNA562643) | freshwater metagenome | isolation source: river surface water | place: USA:Blue River Watershed | collected 2017-08-19
GCACATCCAGATAACGCTGATAAAATTGCAAGAGATAATAATGTTTTTTTCATTTAATTAACTCCCTGGCATCTGGAATGATTCTAACGGAACATAGATGTTTGTTGTAGAACCGCTTGGATCTGCAACTGTTAGTTGAATACAAGTTCCGTTAGCAGAACCTGTGCAGTTAAATGCATCTGCTACACGGCTCCAGCTGATTGTATTCCCTTGGAAATTAATGCTACCTTGACAATTAGCAGAGTTGATGCTACAGCTATTATTAGCAAACATTGCTGTTGCTACGTTTTGGCTAATTTGTGCGTAGATACGCGATTCTAAGTTGCTTAAGAACTTAGCAAGGTTTGTGTTTTTAGCGTCCGATGCAGCTTTATCAATGGCCGCTTGGACTTTGTCTTCACGTTCTTTTTGGCGTGTTCTTTCTTGGTTTTCAATAGTTAAGACATGACTACTGTAACCAGCTCCTGTAAATGCAGGACTCTTAAATGTAAAATCACCTAGCGGCGCTGATAGACAGACCGAAGGCAACAATAGTAATGCTATTACCTGTTTTGTTTTGGACATATGGTTCGCTCCCGACAATCCGTATTATATTTACGACTTGACCGGGAGCGAATTATGTATAGCTTTTTTCTTTGCTCTAGAGCAAGAAAACCGTTATTTTATTTCAGGAAACAGACATTCTTGGATAAAGATACTCACATCCTCTTCATTCAGGCCTAAACTAGCCATTACTCGTGGAGTATGCGGGTTTTGTTTTTGATTCTGTGCGTAATAGTTCTGTGATTCTGTAGTATCACGGGCAGTATGGTTAGTTTCGCCTACTGCGGATAGATAATGCGTGATAGTACGGTTAGCAATAGAAAATATCTGATCGAGCTCTTCTTCCTTACTTACGTTGCCTGCGGCAATCATACTACCTGTAAAGATGCGTTCAGCCCAGTCGGGTAGTTTGCGGGTTTTATTCCACTGTAGCTCTAATGCTTGTTCAGCAAACCAATCAATGAGCGGATGTTCGCTATCACCAGCAGGGCTAAAATCGTGAAAGCATCCGGTAATTTTATTCTTTCCTGCAATAACGTCAAATCCGTAAATTGGTGCTGGGTTATGTGTGTGCGGGAAGATGCAACAATGCATCATCCAAAGACCTTTAGTTTCTCTAGCATCAACCACATCAATATGAGCACGACGATACCGGTCAGAGGTCCAAACGCGATTAACCCAACCAGGCTGGTTAAACCTATCCATACCCGGTTCACTGATTTCTCTACCTGTTCCATTAAAACTTTCTTCTAGTAGGTGCTGAATTTCAATTAGCGTGTCCCATACCTTACTCATATTTTTTTGCAACCTCGTTTAGTTCTTCGAACAAACGTCTAGCAAAATCGAAACAGACTTTTGCTTCGTCAGCCATATCGTCTGAAAGGCGTGGGCGAATTGCTTCTTTAATACTGTTTGGATTGTCGCCAAACTGATAGTATTTGCCGCTACCTGGCACACGTTTTGAAATCATTTGTCCACCGCTTAGATCACCGAAGTGACGTACATAGATGTGTGCCATTAGCTTCTTAGGGTCATCCTTTATGCTAAGAATATATTGTGTATACTCTTCTACAACCGGACACATTATCGGAGACTCAGGATTGTCAGCACCCCATAATTCAACAAAGTCAGACAATATTGCAGGTGCTCTGCGAATCTCAGGAATTCCGTGAAACAACTGATGAGGCATTGCACATACTTCAAGCACCTCATACATAGGGTGTTGATTTTTTAAGTATGTAGCATACAGCTTCGGATCAATCTTTCCCGAAAATAAAACTTTTACAAAAGGGGAAGTTTCTGCTTCCCTATGAGAGGCCCATGTGAGCTCTTTCAAATTATCCATTATTCTTCCTCTAGTTTGATTTGGAGAGGAAAACCACTTTGTCTAGCCTGATTGGTAGCTTCAACTGCTTTTACTTCTGCAATTTCAAAACTGTAGATACCTGCAATACCGCTGCCTTCTTCGTGAATTTCGAGCGTAACATGTTTAGCAGAATCTGGATTGTGCTTGAAGATTTCCATTAGCACAGAAATAACAAAATCCATAGGAGTAGAATCGTCGTTAAGGATAACAACTTTCCAACGCTTAGGCTCTTGGGCAGTTACTTTAATTTTTTCGTCTAATTGGATATCAGTACTAGGCATTTAATTCTCCACAGTAGGGGGAGTTTTCTCCCCCTGGGTTATTTACATTTATTTGATTTCGATAGTGCGAGGTTTGAGTGCCTCTGGAACAACACGCTCAATGCTAACAATAAGCATGCCGTCCTTGACCTCTGCGTCCTTGACAACCATATACTCAGCAAGAGTATAAACTTGCTCAAAGTCACGTGAAGCAATGCCGCGATGTAGATATTCTACATTTCTGCTTTCAGTAACACTGTTAACACCACGTACCTTTAGTTGGTCTTGATCAACTTCGACCGTAATTTCTTCTTTTAAGAAACCAGCAACCGCAATTTCAATTGCATACTCAGTATCACTATACTTCACAATGTTATGTGGAGGATAGTTTGTAGTACGTCCTTCAAAAAAGCGATCGTTGAATACACGATCAAATCCTACTAATGCTCTGTTTAAGTGGGCAAGAGCTGCCGCGTCAATAGTTCTTAAGTTACTCATTTTAGATCTCCTTTATTAAGCAAGAACTGTGTAGGGCCTCACTCGAGCACCCTACGCTTCTATTATATTACTTCTTGTCGCCAGAGTCAACTTCTTTGAACTCAGCATCAACAGTTTGCTCACCTTTTTGTGCAGCTTCTGCTTGTGCTGATTCTGCTGCCTGCTTCTTTAAGAATACAGGTTGTGCAGCTTCAAACAAGTCATTGATCGACTTAGTAATACCCTCTACGTCTTCACCCGATGATGCATCATTAACTGCCTTAACTGCTTCATCGAACTTAGTACGTTCTTCCTCTGTTAATTGGTCTTTGAACTTATCATATTCCTTATTAACAGAATGTAATTGTGCTTCGGCAGAATTTTTGGCTTCGATTAACTCTTTAGCTTTCTTATCTGCTTCGGCATTTTCCTCCGCTTCGCGAACCATGCGTTGGATTTCTTCTTCACTTAGACCACTATCGCTCTTGATAGTAATCTTGTTTTCCTTGCCGGTGGCTTTGTTCTTAGCACTAACATTCAAGATACCGTTTGCATCGATATCTAGCGTAACTTCAATCTGTGGCATACCACGTGGTGCTGGATCAATACCTTCGAGGTTAAACTCACCTAGCAACTTATTGTACTTAAACAAGTCACGCTCGCCTTGTGCTACTTTAATAGTAACAGCTGGTTGATTGTCATCTGCTGTAGAAAATACTTGTGAATGCTTTGTTGGAATAGTTGTGTTCTTTTGAATTAGCTTTGTGAACACACCGCCCATTGTTTCAATACCAAGTGTAAGTGGTGTAACGTCTAGCAACAAAACGTCGGTCTTATCACCTGCTAACACAGCACCTTGGATAGCAGCACCTGCGGCAACTGCTTCGTCTGGGTTAACATCCTTACGTGGAGCCTTGCCAAATAGTTTCTCAACTGCTTCTTGTACTTTAGGCATACGTGTCTGACCACCAACTAAGATAACTTCGTCAATGTCACTTGGGCTAACGCTTGCGTCTTTCATAGCAACCTTGCAGGGCTCAATTGAACGCTGAATTAGTTCTTCAACCATTGCTTCAAACTTAGCACGGCTGATAGTAACATTCATGTGCTTAGGGCCACTTGCATCTGCTGTAATGTATGGCAAGTTGATGCTAGTGCTTTGTGCGCTAGACAACTCAATCTTTGCTTTTTCAGCAGCCTCTTTTAGACGCTGTAGTGCTAGCATGTCTTTCTTAAGATCAATTGCGTTATCCTTCTTGAATTCATCAACAAGGTAGTCCATTAGACGTTGGTCAAAGTCTTCACCGCCTAGGAATGTGTCACCGTTTGTTGACAGTACTTCAATTTGCTTGTCGCCATCAATGTTAGCAATTTCGATAATACTAATATCAAATGTACCACCGCCCAAGTCGTAAACTGCAACCTTGCGATCTTTCTTATCTTGTTTATCAACACCATAGGCAAGAGCTGCGGCTGTTGGCTCGTTAATAATACGAAGAACTTCTAGACCTGCAATACGGCCAGCATCTTTTGTTGCTTGACGTTGACTGTCGTTAAAGTAAGCAGGAACGGTAATAACTGCTTTAGTAACTGGCTCACCGAGATAGTCTTCAGCAGTCTTTTTCATCTTTCGAAGTACTTCTGCACTTACTTGTGGAGGTGCGATCTTTTCACCGTTTGCTTCAACCCATGCATCACCGTTGTCTGCTTTAACGATAGAGTAAGGCATTAGGTCAATGTCTTTTTGTACTTCTTTTTCTTCGAACTTGCGACCAATTAAACGCTTAACTGCGTAAAGTGTGTTCTTTGGATTTGTAACTGCTTGTCGCTTTGCTGTTGCACCAACTAAGACTTCGTCTTTTGTGTATGCAATGATTGATGGTGTTGTGCGTGCGCCTTCTGAGTTTTCAATAACTTTGGCTACGCCATTTTCTAATACGGATACACAGCTATTTGTTGTACCCAAGTCGATACCGATGATTTTGCTCATATTGTTTTCTCCTTAAATTAAGCAAGAATAATGTAGAACCCGAAGCGTCCTACAAAATTATTTATCTCACAGAACCTTGCTTGTTTAATTCTGTGGTTAAAAATTTAAAAAATTCTAAAAATTTGTCGTATGCTTGCACACTAGTCATAGGGTCTTCAAATTCTTGTAACTTCTTAAAATCAACTTTTGGCAAGTTCCAATCACTGCCCCTACTGTACATAAAATTATATGCTTCAACTGCTTGCTGATTTTTATCAGACAATTTAACTATCATTTCTTCATCTTCAGTAGGCGGTTCTATGCCCAACGCTTCGTAGATTGTTAGCATTAGGCGGGTTTCTAACTTACTAATAACGGCATGTATCTCAGGAAGATGCTTTACTGGACTAGGCAAGTCGTTTATGTATGCCTCAGCTGCATCATGCAACAATCCATGCATTTGAAATCTTGGACCGTAAGGTCTTAATTCTTTAGCAACTTGGATACAATGCTGTGCTACGGAATAAGGTATGTAAGGTATACTATGGCCGCTAAACCTAGGCAACCGACTAAGGGCCCATGCAATATCAGTAATTTCAATAGCGTCCGGCGAAGGATTTGTAATATCAATCTTCTTTCCAGAAACTGTTTCTAATGTATTCATTAAGTCACTTTCGAAAATGGTGAAATGTACTTGCCTTCAGAAGTTGTAGAGCTGCGTAGTGTGTTATAAACATTCTGAATGCCAACTGCTTGATTCCATGCATCTTCTAACGCATGATGTTTAAGAACTGGAGGGCGGTGTGGGTTAATGCCTAGGTCAAATGCAGTACGTACATCTCGCACTTGCCAGAAACTCCACGGAACTGCCTTTTGTAGTTTCTTAAAAACATTTTCGCAAATAACAATGTCAAAGCCTGCACCATTGGACCATACACGTCTAGCACCCCAGCAAAACTTATACAATTGATCAAACGCATCCTTAATGTGAATGCGACCATCAGGATTAAATGCTTCGTCTTGTGCTGCTTGTTCTTGTTGTGCCCACCATGCAATAGTGTCTTCGCTAGTTGCTAGACCAAGTGCATCGCAGCTATCAATATCGACTTTGACATAAAATGTGTCCATTGCAGGTTCTTGAAGGTCTTTACCAAAAGGATCAAATTTCACTGCTCCAATAGTAAGAATGGCGGCATCCGAAGATGTCGCCAATGTTTCTAAATCGATCATTACGTCTGTATTTGCCATTTATGCTCTTTCATTATTATAAGAGCTTTAATTATAGCAAAAACAGTAGTAAATGTCAATACATTTTTGGTGGTAGGCTTTCTTTTTCGAGCTTCTTGCGCCAACGTGCTTTTGCAGCACCTTTAGCACGCTTACGAGCAGTGGTTGGCTTCTCGTAATGCTCTTTGCTTCGTAAAACATCCAAAGTCCCTGCGTCTTCAACTTTACGCTTAAATCGGCGTAGGGCTTGATTAATGTTTTCGTAATCTTTAACTGTAATACCAGTACCTTTTGTTTTATTGTATGCCATCGTCATCCTCTTCATCATCGTCATCATCGTCTTCTTCTTCGGCGAACTGTTCAACGATACTATCCAGGTCCCAAATTCTGTTTTTAGAAATTAGGTTATAAGGAGTTGTCTCGTCTTTAGTTATATAGTGTGCGTTAGGTTGTGCAAGGAGAAATGTGACAAAACTTTTTGTAATAGGATCACAGTGATCAACATCAATGATCACTACATCTACTTGCTGTGCTACACTAAGCATCCAACTAATGTCAGTTTCTTCGTCATCGAAGATAAAGATATTTAAATCATCGATGCTTTTGCTTAAGATAGCTTGAAATTGTTGCTTAACTGTGCTTGAAGGCTTGACCAACAGATAGCTTAGATTCAAATTGAATAGTTTATCCGGCGGTGTTATTACTGTTATCTTTCCTAAGTTCATATATCCTACTTAAAAATTGTTCAAGTTTGATAGATGTGTAGTTGCTGAACTTTGGACCTTTAGATAATGTTTCTTTAACAAATTTGAATAATTCAGGATCTGTTTCTTGATTAATTTCTAGGGTCTTAAAGGCTCCTGCACCGTACAATCTATACAATTCGTCTTTGGATTTTCCAAACACGTTTTCATTTATTCTAGACCAAATTGAACCTTCAGTTTGCTCTGCGTTTTGAACATAGTCTGTTACGACCTGCTCTTGATCTGTGTCTGTCCCTTGTCGTCCTTCGTCATGTACGTCTTTTTTTTTGAAGCCTCTTCAGGTGGGGTTAAGTAGTCGCCTGGTCTTTCCAATGATGCTATTTCATTTTCTAATTTAACTTCGTTTCCGTTTCCGTCAATATAAGATTCGCCGGTGGCTAGCCTATCTTGCATAGTAGTTTCTTCTACTTGTTTAGCAACTTCAGCTTCTGCTTCTTCAATCATTTTGTTCCACTGATCTAGTGGAGTTAATTCTTCAGTTACTTTAACTTCTTCGGGAATGTTAATTTCTGCCAATTCTTCTTGAGTTGGTTTCTCACCTACATCGGCAACATACAGGGGCACAGTATCGTGCAACAACTCTTCTTCTGCTAGTGGATCTTTATTACGATTGTGCCATGCAAACGTCATTTGTGCAGCTAAGAGCATAATAACTGCTAATGGGTCAAATACAATAACAATTAAGATAATAACCCATGTAACTGCTTTCTCAAGCATATTCTCGTCAGTGTTATCACCGTAGATAAATTTAGCAATATACTTTAACGGACCTACTTCGGCTTCTACTTTACGTATCTCTGCTCGTATAGGGGCAGCTTCGTCATTAAGTTTAGCAACAAGTTTCTGATTAGCTTCAATGTCTTTGGCTAATGCAGCACGATCTTTCTGCTGACTTCTACGAACAGCATTTGCCTTATCGGCTCCGCCTTCGGTGGTTGAACGTGCCATAATTTGGTCAACGGCTTCGTCCATTTGTTTAAGTTGTTTACGGCTAGCGTCGATATTATCTTTAGCAGTTTTAATCTTTTCATCATAGATTGCAATCTTGCTTTGAACATCGCCACTTACTAAGTTTTGGTCGTTATGTGCTTTTGATAAGAACCCAAAAATGCCCATGCTAGTAATTAACATGAGCACTACTACTGCTACAGACATATAAGTCTTTAACAGAGTCGGTGCTTTGTCCCAATTGGCCTTTAACCAACTGGCACAAACTAGTTTGGCAACCTCTAGTGCAGATCCCATAATATAAATTGGAATAACTGCCGCAGAGAAAATAGCGGCCAAACCTACTACAGAGTAGTAAATTGCGACCGCTGAGATTGTTAAACCAGTTAGAAGTAACAACCAAGCTAAAATCATAAAATCCTTATTCTGCTGAACCAGCTTCGTCAGCTGTAGTTAATTCAGTACCGTCAATCAATGCAACAGTAACATCAGTTAAAACGTTAGATGCTGTGTCAGGTGCTTCGACTGTAATCGACAACTGGTTGTCAGTTCCAGCTGTTCCGTTATAAACACGAGCGTTAGCTGTTGTTGCATCGCGCACACCACGAACTACTAGTTCTTCTAGGCCTAGTAAAATAGTAGTGATTGCTACGCTGCCTGCGTTATTGTATGAACCAGATTCTGCAAAAACTGCTGTTCTGATAGCATTTAGCAAGTCCTGTGGACGCTCATACTTAACAGTAAATGCCAAACTTGTTGCTTGACTATCACCGTCAGTTTGTCCGCCAACTTCAACGTCTAAAATTTGACAATCACCAATACCGCTTAGACGGTTAATGATGTTACGAAAACGCATATTTCCGCGAGCACGTTGTTTACCTGCTGCTAATGAAGTTGGCTTTGCTGAAATTTGGTTAACTCCAGATCCTACGTTATCTGAACTAGTTGGGCTAACGGCTCCGTTTGTGTTACCGTCTGTAGTTGGGTAGCCGGACAAATCGATAACTACTCTGTATAGATTTGGGCTTAATTGGTTTGTATCTTGTACGAATCCTGATGGCATTGTATGCTCCTAAAATGTTATTTTGTATTTATTTAAAAACAATCAACGCCAGTAGCCCAGCCTGAGCAAAAAACCCAAGTCCGATTGTTACAATATTCAGTAAATCCTTCTGAATAACTGATTTAATAAAAAACAAAAATAGTCCTAACCAGCTAAAAAGCACCATATCAACAGGTGGCATTTTTTCAGTTAGTCCTGTAAGTATAGCAACTAATGTAGGAATTGTCGCTAAATTGAACAAAACAATTGCAATCCATCCAGCCGTTTCTGCACTAATATGCGGTGCGTGCTCTTTGATGTTTTTAACCCAAAGATCTGCATTAAACAAATCGCTGGCAAACTTCTTAACTTGTTCTGTATTCATTATGTCCTCTTACTTGTAAAAAATGTGACGGCCAATTTTTGCTACACGTACCCTATTCCAACCTGGTTGAATATAGTCTCCATGAAAATATAGGGCTGATTTAACACTGTCGATGCGAAATCCTTCTAGCAGAACTTTCTTTGCTACTTCCATTGACTCTGTGTAAACAGGTCCGTTCATTGGTTTCTTTAATGAAGCTTGATCGCAGTACCAGCTAAACTGGCAAAGTACCTTTTCGTACACTACGTTCTTTTGATAAACAACCTTGCAGATATCGCTAGGAAACTGTCCTGATTCTGTACGGTTGATTGTAACTTGTGCAACTGCTACTTTACCCTCAAATGGTTCGTAGCCTGCTTCGTGATAGATATTACGAGCTAGACAGTCTAATTGCTTTTGACGCATGTCTGCTGTAATTTGGCTCGTTTCTGTTCGAGCTGTCTTAAGGGTATCTAATTTATAGCTAACTGCTTTATACCCCACAAATGTTACTAGTGCCAAGGCAACTAGTGAAACAAAAATTTTGATAATGCGTATCATCTTTTTCTCCTTTACGCTGGATAAGGGAATCGCTAGTTCCCCTCTTTATACGGCTCCGATACATCTCCTCGTGCGTTAAAAGCCTTACTGCTTACACCAAAACCCTTTGGTGCAATATATAGTTATCCCAAATTAATACCTGGAAAAACTAACAGTTTTGCCTTAACGCCGCATCTTGGAAATATCTACGGCGTCTTGGCTATTAAACACAGGAACAGCATTGCTTTTATGCATGGTTGCGATCCCAACAATGCTGGTCCCCGTATAAATCTTTTCCGGTGCCTTAGTAGCAACACCATTAGCATCCGCACTGTTAAGGCTCGGAATATACGGTGTTTCTCTACGAAACGGCTTATGGTCCGTTGGAAGTTGAGTACGTACTGCCTTAGGAGTTACCTTGGTTTCGTACTTCTTTTTAAGTTCTTCCCAACTTGCATCAAGTTCGCGAGCTTTTGCTGCGTGTGCTGCACTCTTGAACTTTTTCTTGCCTTTTTTCTTGCCAGTGGTACTAAGCCACGGGCCTTCTAAATGCATACTCATGAAAAATCCAAAATTGTTAATATAACATGTATTATACTGCCAATTTTGGATTAGGTCAATGATTATTTGCCAGATGCTTCTTTACGTGCGTTCTTAACTGCGGTAACGTCGTTACGGATTTCTTTACATAGCTTTGCTAGCTCTTGTAAGTGCTTGCGAACTCTAGTACCTGCTGCGCCAACTTCTTTGTCATAAAACTTTTCAAAGTCGCCTTCCATAGCCTCAACTAGTGCTGCAAATTCTGGGTGTCTATTAATATTGGTAGCCATTTATTTCTCCTTAATTGTGAGTTATATTCACTCTACTGTGTTAATTTAGCAGACTGTTGAATTAAAATCAACAGTTCTGGCTAGATTAATAAGGCATAAAATAAACTTCAATATCTAATTTACCTTGACCGAATGTTGGGCCACGTGCAGGTCCTAGCTGCAATGGGTCACCGTGGAACCATTGTCCGTTAGACTGTGGACCATTTGTTTCCCAATAAATGATTGAACGACGGTTTAAGAATGTAGTGAACGAACCAACGTTGTCACTGTTGTTATTGTATGTAGAGTTCCATGCAATACCAGGATAGCTTGGACCACTTTCATATCTGCCCGTACCAACTGCTCTCGATACTAGACCAGTTGGACCAGTAATAGACATTTTCATTTCGCTGATTGGAAATCCTGCACCAGTGCCATTCATATCCATATTTCCAGCACGAATAGCACCAGGGATACGATTGCAAAGTTCACCCATATTATGGATTAAAATAACGTTGTTATCAGTAGATCGACGCCACATTAGTCTTGAGTTTGCACTGGCGCCCATTAATCTTGCAAGATCAAATCGACTAAAGGAAACGTCTCCGTATGATCGAGAAAACCCTACGTTGCCAAATTGATGAAACACAATATGATTATTATTTCCAACACCGGATACAGATCCAGCATACGCTAATCTCATCCATGCACCATTGTCTGTACTTAGGTCACAATAAACTAAAGTCGGTCCAACTGTTGGTAAGTTAATCCAGTAGTTTCCATTAGTTGTTAGTCCAGTATGAAGTTTTAAAGAAACCGCATCTTTTGCTGCCAAAGTGGAGCTACTACCATCATACCACTTTTTAGTAATAGAAAATGATCTAACCGAAGTGTTAGTACCATTCGATGCAGTTATATCAAAGTTTGTAGTTTGTCCACTGGTACCACTAGTATATGTTGTAGTACCACTGTTAACTAAAAGTCCGTCTGATTGTAAAAACATTCCAGCCGGTAATGATCCGCTGGTTACAGAGTACTGTAAAGTAGAACGGTTTGGATGTGTAGCAGATAATTGTAAAGATTCGATTTCGTTAGTTCCAACCGTTATAGTTCCTAACGACCCAGCTGCGGTAACCCAGGTAGGTGCTGTTCCTGTATTTTGTGTAATGTTTGCGGAAGTAAGCTGTGTTCCTACTTCAACTCCCCAGCAGTTAGCATTTGAGTCGGGTGCATCGCTTGTTACAACAAGATACATGCCTGGTCCAACAATTAAACCAGTTCTTTCAAGAACACCTTTAGGTTCAACTTGTGTGTCAAACTCTAAAAATTCTGCTGCGTTTTGCACTGAACCGCCAGTACCGATAGATACTCGAACGTCTGCAGGAACATTGCTTCGATTAACAAAATTAAGTGTTAGAACCGTTGCTTGATCGTTGTTACATACATAGATTGCTTGCGGAACACCTGGTAACAGATCCCACGCACCTAAAACACCATTTGCCATA
>JACCED010005540.1_pt1 | contig 11812 bp, 15 predicted proteins | sample 7455021 | NCBI WGS metagenome assembly JACCED01 (sample SAMN15323456, study PRJNA562643) | freshwater metagenome | isolation source: river surface water | place: USA:Blue River Watershed | collected 2017-08-19
CCGAGAATAAGGCTTGGGCAAGTAAAACGCGCAATTTCCAGCCCGGCGCAATATTACTCATGGGACCGTTGTGTTGTTCCAGCGGAATGCCAATGCCAAGTAGTAGCTCGCCAGCGCGTGATTCAGCGGTATAGCCACCAAACTTGACGGAGATGTTTTCAAACAGGGGTTTTGCCCCAAACTGCATAGTGATATTAGACGCGTTTAACACAAGAACTTTCTCAATGATGATGCCGTGCCGGCAAAGCTCACTATTTTAACGGTCTTCCATGCTAAGGATGATTAATACGCGGCTGCAAGCCCATCCCGACGGCTATCACTCGCTGCGACATAGCCATCGTTAATATCATCGGATAGGCGCCAGATGAATTGGCCAGAGCCAAAATCCATATACGGATCATCTACCTTTTTCAGGATATGCCCCCGCTCGATGAGGCCCTTGACCGTTTGAGGATCCATATTGGCCTCCACATCAAGACTGAAATCTCGATTGACTTTCCAGCGTGGCGCATCGCAGGCAGCTTGGGGCTGCTGTTGATAGACCAACATCCGCAATAGGGTTTGTAAATGCCCTTGCGGTTGCATATCGCCACCCATCACCCCAAAACTCATTTGGGGAACGGTTTTGCCATTCACTTCTTTGGTTAAGAATGCGGGAATAATCGTATGAAATGGTCGTTTATTACCTGCCACTACATTGGGCGATTGGGGGTCCGATGAAAATCCATAGCCTCGATTCTGAAAACTAATTCCCCAACTAGGCTCCACTACTCCCGAACCAAAACCCATGTAATTACTCTGAATAAACGAGATCATGCGCCCCTCTTCATCAGCGGCACTTAAGTAAATAGTGCCTCCCGTGTTGGGCATGCCAAACGTAAATGGGGTAGCGCGTTGCAAATCAATTTGCCCTGCTCGCTTGGCAAGATACTTGGAATTGAGCATTTGATCGGGGCTGACCTCCATCGAGCGTGGATCCGCTACATAGCGATAAATATCCGCAAAGGCTAATTTCATGGCCTCGATTTGCAAATGCTGACTCTCAACGCCGTCCACCGGATACTGCGCAAGATCAAGGTTCTCTAGGATCCCCATCGCCATTAGAGCGCCGATCCCCTGACCGTTGGGGGGTATCTCATGCACGTCATAGCCTTGCACCCGCGTGGAGATTGTGCCAACCCAATCGGGCTGATAGTTGGCCAAATCACTCGCTTTCAATGCCGCTTGGTGCTCCTGCGCAAATTGAACAATCGATTTAGCAATCTCACCCTCATAAAAATCCCGGGTGCCCTTCTGAGAAATTTGCTTTAACGCTCGAGCGGCCGCCTGAAAGCGGAAGATCTCACCCGTGTGCGGTGCTCGGCCATTTGGCATGAATGCTTTGGCAAACCCTGGCTGGGGGCTAAGCTCCTTGACGGCAGCAGCCCATTTGTGCGCCACAATGGGTGCAAGCGCATGCCCACGCTCCGCAATCTCAATTGCGGGCTGCAGGATATCAGCCATGGGCAAGGATCCAAACCGCTGATGAAGCGCTTCCCAGCCGGCAATAGCACCCGGTACAGTCACGCTATCCCAACCTCGCATGGGGCGATTCGCGAGGCCATTGGTATCCCGTCCATACTTTGATGCAAAGTAGTCAAGACTCCAGGCGGCCGGCGAGACCCCCGAAGCATTTAAACCATGCAGTTCATGGCCATCCCAAACGATGGCAAAACAATCGCTTCCTAAGCCATTCGAAACTGGCTCAACGATCATTAATGCCGCTGCAGCAGCAATGGCAGCATCAATTGCGTTACCGCCCTGCTGCATCATTTTCAATCCTGCTTGGGCAGCATAGGGATGGGAAGTTGAGCAAATGTTCCGTCCAAAAACGGGCATCCGTACGGTGGGATATGGGTTGTGCCAATTAAACGGTGAGCTCATGATCGCGTCTTTATTCTTCGCAGTTGTTCACGGATAACGGGAATCCGCACCACTAACAATACCAAGATTATCCCAGCATAGATGTAAACAGCCTGAAAATCATTTTTGCCCGCCTTATGCCATAAGTAATGCAGCACCCCGAGGATGGCAATCAAATATATGAGGCGATGCAGGCTGCTCCAGCGACGCCCCAACCAGTGCATCGATGCTCGGTTCGAGGTGATTGCTAAAAGACTCATACATACAAAGGCAACAAACCCCACAGTAATAAATGGACGCTCAATCACGTCTGCAAACATCTCTTGGAAGCCGAGGTTGTGGTCAAGCCAATACCAAATGGTGAAGTGCAAGAATCCATAAAAAAATGTAAATAGCCCCAACATCCGTCGCATCTGGATCCAGCCTGACCATGCTGTTATCCAATGCATTGGACTCATGGCCAAGGTAATGCACAAAAAGGTAATGGTCCAGGTACCGGTTGAGCGAGTAATAAACTCAACAGGATTGGCGCCTAATTGTCCGGCATAGGCAAGAATAAATAAACGAGCAAGCGGAATCAGCCCCACGATAAAGACCCAACGCTTTACCTGTACGATTGACAGCATGGTTTAGTAGAACTTGCGTAAATCCATCCCCGCATACAGCTTGGCAACATACTCGCCATAGCCATTAAAGGGCTCGGTTTTAATCTTCGGTGCAAAGATCCCCCGGCCATCAATGCGACGCTCCGTCGCTTGACTCCAACGCGGATGACTCACAGCTGGATTGACGTTTGAATAAAAACCATATTCTCTTGGGGCCGATGCACTCCAACTGGTGGGCGGCTGTTTCTCGGTCAAGCGAATCGTTACTAATGATTTGGAGCTCTTAAAGCCGTATTTCCAGGGTACGATCAAGCGAATGGGGGCGCCATTCTGTTTGGGCAATAGCTCGCCGTACATCCCAAACGTGAGGAGCGTGAGCGGATTCATGGCCTCATCCATGCGTAGCCCCTCCCGGTAGGGCCAGTCCAACACGGGTCGTTTTAGCCCAGGCATTTGCTTTGGATCCGCCAGGCTAATGAACTCGACATACTTGGCTGATCCTAGGGGCTCTACTCGATTCAGAAGGTGTGAGAGGGAATAGCCGTTCCACGGAATCACCATGGACCAACCCTCAACGCAGCGCAATCGATAAACACGCTCTTCCATCGGTGCTAGCTTGAGTAAAGCGTCAATATCGAGGGTGACTGGCTTTTTCACCATCCCCTCAATTGATACGGTCCAAGGTCGCGTTTGCAAACGATCGGCAAACTTTGCTGGATCATCCTTATCCATCCCAAATTCATAGAAATTGTTATAGGTGCTTGCATCTTCATACGAGGTTTGGGTCTCGCGGGTAGAGTATTGTTCATTGAGCTTTGCGGCTAGCTTCTCGCGTGGCGCCACCGTTTTGGCAAAGGCCTCTCGCTCCACCCAAGATCCCATGCCTAAAGCTGCGCTTCCCAAGGCAAGAGTTTTTAACCATTGACGACGATCCTCCGCAATGGCGCGAGGGGTAATCTGACTAGGATGAATGCTTGGGTCTTTAAAAATCATCGATCTACCTTTATTTGAAATGGTGTGAAATTGGTGTTGGTGTCGTAATAATCTTCGTGCTCTTTGCGCTTTAAGTATCCCACCACTGCATAGGTCATTGGGGTAGCTAAAATCTCCCAGGAAGTTTTGAGAATGTACTGAGCAATCGCCACCTGAATAATCTCATTCGTGGGCCAGATGGCATAAAAAGCCAAGAAATAGAATAACGAAGAATCTACCAACTCGCCGACCGCAGTTGACCCAATAGTACGGGTCCATAAATACTTTCCTTGAGTCCAGATTTTCATCTTCGCTAGCACATAACTATTGGCGAAGCTGCCGCACCAAAATGCCAACATCGAAGCTAATGCAATTCGCCAGGAGTTACCAAAGACCGTTTCTAAACCGTGTTGATAGTTCGCCATATACGATCCTGGCGCCACTGGCAATGCGATCACGATTAACGCCATAATGGCAGCAAAGCCCAAGGCCGCAAATCCGGCCCACACCGCTCGACGATCATAGGCGTAGCCATAGACCTCCGTGAGGATATCGCTAAAGAAATACGAGATCGGAAAAAATAGGATCCCGGCGCCAAAGATGACATAACCAAAATAGGGAAGCTCAACCGTAGCTGCCTTACCAGCCCCAATGAAATTTGAGCACAGTAACACGGCAACAAATGCGCCTAAGATGAGGTCGTAATAGCGATACTGGCGACGCATGGGGTATGAAGGCCTTATGGGTTCAGTGCGGCAGTTAAAAGAGGAAATATTTCATAGAATAGCGGTATTAGCATGAATTCACAGAATAGGTAAAAAATGAGCAAGCCGCAGTTCCATTGGGAAGACCCCCTCCTCCTGCAGGACCAATTGACCACCGAAGAGCGCATGATTGCCGATGCGGCCCGTGAGTATGCCCAGGGGAAGCTGGCCCCGCGGGTGCATGAAGCCTATCGAACGGAGTCCACTGATCCCAGCATCTTTCGAGAAATGGGTGAGCTGGGTCTTCTTGGCATCACGATTCCTGAGGAATACGGCGGCGCCAATCTTAATTACGTTTCGTATGGACTCATTGCTCGTGAAATTGAACGGGTTGACTCTGGGTACCGCTCGATGATGAGCGTGCAGTCCTCCTTGGTGATGGTACCTATTTATGAGTTTGGCAGCGAGGCCCAGAAGCAAAAATACCTCCCCAAATTAGCCACCGGTGAATGGATTGGATGCTTTGGGCTTACTGAGCCAAACTATGGATCCGATGCTGGTGGGATGATCACCCGTGCGAAGAAAGTACCCGGCGGCTTCTCACTCACTGGCTCCAAAATGTGGATTTCCAACTCCCCCATTGCCGATGTATTTGTGGTCTGGGCGAAGAACGATGAAGATCAGATTCGAGGCTTTATCCTCGAAAAAGGCATGAAGGGCTTGAGTGCTCCCAAGATCACTGGCAAGCAAGGTTTGCGCGCCTCAATCACAGGAGAGATTGTGATGGATGAAGTGTTTGTCCCCTCTGAAAATGAGTTCCCTGAAATTACTGGCCTTAAAGGCCCCTTCACCTGCCTGAACTCCGCACGTTATGGTATCTCGTGGGGTGTACTCGGTGCCGCCGAGTTTTGTTGGCACGCAGCGCGCCAATACACCTTGGATCGCAAACAGTTTGGCAGACCCTTGGCAGCAAACCAACTCATCCAGAAAAAATTGGCGGACATGCAAACCGATATTACCTTAGCACTGCAAGGTGTTCTGCGTTTGGGGCGCATGAAGGATGAAGGAACTGCTGCCCCTGAAATTACCTCCATTATGAAGCGCAACTCCTGTGGTAAATCACTTGATATTGCGAGGATGGCGCGCGATATGTTGGGTGGCAATGGCATCTCAGATGAGTACGGCGTGATCCGTCACATGCTTAATCTAGAGGTTGTGAATACCTATGAAGGCACGCACGATATTCATGCCCTCATTTTGGGAAGAGCCCAAACGGGTATTCAGGCGTTTAGCTAGGTTTTAGGAGTTGCTGAGCCAATTCAAGATAACTCGCCTGCTGCGCACTTTGTACTGTCAGAGAGCGAGCGTTTTGGTATTGGCTGAAATTGCGAGCAATTGAATCCTGATACGCTGGGTCGTAATGCTTGATGAGTAACTCTTCAACTAATACTGAATGTTGACCCTCAGTGGCCATTTGTTGCCATTTTGTAATTTGTTCCTTGCCATAACGTTGCGTCAAAAGACTAAGCAAATGACTTAGTTCATCATGGTCACTTAAGAGATGGGTGTACTCTTCCATCAGAACATCGACACGCACTGAGCGATCAGCCTTCATTTCAACACAAGTCCCCTGTCGAATTTGATCCATCAGAGCATCTGGGACGTGCAAGCAACCTACCTTCTTACTCTCCGACTCGACATAAATCGTTTGATCAAACTTCAATTGCCGTAGCGCATTCCACAAGCGACTCTCAAACATTTTCTGACTTGGTTGCGCTTGATCGGGCAGGCCACCAAGCACTGAGCCTCGATGGGCCGCTAGACCCTCAAGATCCAGAACTTGAGCGTGACCACGCAAGGCTTGCAATAAGCGGGTTTTACCACTCCCCGTCATGCCGCAAATGACAGTGAACTTTGCCAATGGTGCCCAGTGTTCTAGATCAGTAATCACCTGACGCCGATACCCTTGATACCCACCCTGCAACTGCTGGGCTTTCCAACCGATTCGTTGCAAAATGTGAGCAAACGCGCCGCTGCGCTCCCCTCCCCGCCAGCAGTAAACCAAGGGTCGCCAATCACGCGGCTGGTTAATAAAGTGTTCTTGCAGATGGCTCGCAATATTTTTAGCAACCAAAGCGGCGCCTAATTTCTTAGCAGCAAAGGGTGACTCTTGCTTATACAGCGTGCCAACCGTGGCCCGCTCCTCATTGTTCAATACCGGGCAATTGATAGCACCAGGTATATGATCTAGTGCATATTCTGCGGGTGAGCGCGCATCGATGATGCAATCAAATTGATCTAAGTCTTGGGCCAACAACTCGGGCGAGAGTAAAGCGGAACTCAACGTAGCCCTAAATGTTGCTTAATTGGTTCTGGCCAAGGGGCCGGACGATTGGTCTTGAGGTTGACCCACACCAAAGTTGCGCCACCCGCTGCGCATAATTCATCGGGCTTAGTCGATAGCGACATGAGGTTATAGGTATCCACACTGGTTCGTCCAACCTTGCCAATATAGGTACGCACCACGATATCGGCTGGATAGCTCACTTGGGCATAGAAATTACAAAATGCATTGGCAATTAAGGCACCACCTTCGTCATGATGGGCTCCAAAACCAAAGGATTCGATCCAATGAATACGCCCTTGCTCCATGTACCGAAAGTAAAGCGTATTGTTTACATGACCAAATGCATCCATATCACCCCAGCGTAATGGGATGATCGTCTCATGAACAAATGTCTTATCGGCAGGAATTTCAATGCGCATGATTGGGGAGTTCGAAATGACAAATCAAAGCGCTAGTTTACCTCTAGGCTTATGCTTCTAGCCGTAACTGCGTGCGCAAATCCCGATAGAACTGAGGCCTTGCATCAAGGGGTACGAAGATACCGATCGGCATTTCCTTGTTTCTCTCCTCCACCCGAATTAAGCGCTTACCGCTCTCTTCTTGTGAGAGCGTAAGCCACCGGGTATTAAATACATGATGCTCGATTTTTCCACCAATATTCTTCTCAATCCTCAAGGCTGTACCATCGATGGCAATCGATTCATAGTCAAGTGCATGACGTGCATAGACGATCAATGCAATACCCAGTACGGTTAATTCAATCACGGTGAAGATCAAAATCATCCAAACGCCATGAAGTAAGAAGTAGGTGGCGATAAACGATGAAAACAGAAACATCGACAAATAGAAATAGCCAACCTGGCGTGGCGTGAACGAACAATTTCGTTTCGTATGCCACGTACGCATGGAGATTATTTCGCTAAGAGAGCATTGGCGTATCGATCCATGGATCGTGCCAAATCGAGATCAAGTTTTGTGAGACCGCCTGCGTCATGCGTCGAGAGTGTGACCTCAACCCGATTCCAAACATTAAACCACTCGGGATGATGATTCATTTGCTCCGCCATCAATGCGCATTGGGTCATGAATGCAAAAGCTTCCTTGAAATCCTTAAACTGGTAAGAGCGGGTAATGGCATCTCGATTGGCAACCAGCGCCCAATGCCCGAGATCATTGCTGATAGCCAAGCGCTCGTCTGGACTAAGAAGGCTTGCCATCGCAATGCTTAGGAGTTTTGTAAGGCGAGTTGATACAGGAAAGTTGAGCGTGCGCCGGAGCGGCAAAAAGCTAAGATCGGCTGAGGCATTGCTTTGAGGAGCTTGGCCATCTCCACTACTTGCTCAGGAGTAATGGCGCCACTCACAACCGGCAAGTAAGCATACTCCAGTCCATACTCTTTAGCTATAGCAGCGATGGAGGCATTGCTAGGTTGATCTGGACCCTCTTCGCCATCAGGACGATTATTAATAATGCTCTTGTAGCCCTGCTTTGCAATTTGCGCTACATCACTAGGCTCAATTTGACCAGCAGTTCCAAAATTGGGGTTATGGCATGAAATATGAACGCTCATACGATCCTTATGTATAACAAAGCAATAATCTAAGTGGTCTTTTGTTGGGTGCGGTCAAATAGCCACATGCCCGCAACCATGGCGATGACAAAAACTAGGGCCTTGATTTCACCGGAGCCGAGCGAGACGAGCGCTGGTCCTGGGCAAAAACCAGCTAGCCCCCAACCTACTCCAAACATTGCGCTACCCACAATCAGAGGGCGATCAATGTCGCGCCGGGTTGGAATGTGCATTGCGCCACCCAAAAAACTTTGGGTACGTTTCTTGGCTAAATAGAAAGCCACTAAACCAACCAGTACCGCTCCACCCATCACAAAAATGAGGGATGGGTCCCAGTTTCCAGCAAGATCGAGAAAGGCTAAGATCTTGGCAGGATTGGTCATTCCCGAAATCATTAGACCAAGACCAAATAAAACACCGATGAGATACTCGCTGCCGTTTGAGAAAAAAGATTGATTTTGATTCATCGACTTAGATCCAATGCCGCACGAGATAAACCACCAAGAAACCGCAACCCATAAATGTGAGTGTCGCCAGTAGAGAGCGAGGCGATAAGCGCGATAAGCCACAAATGCCATGGCCACTGGTGCAACCAGATCCATACCGAGCACCAAACCCAACCAATAAACCGGCTAGGATTAGTGTGAGGTAATCCGCATCAATGACCGCAGTCGTATTCATCTGAAACACATACTTCCCCCACAAAGGGGCGGTTAGCAATCCCAACACGAAACTCGCACGCCATAACCAATCGGTTTTCTTGGGGCCAATTAAGCCACCCAAGATGCCACTGATTCCGAGAATGCGACCGTTGATGAGAACGTATAAGGCAGCCGCAATTCCTAGCAAGATGCCGCCTGCTAATGCAGGTCCTGGGGTAAAAGATGTCCAATCAATATTCATACCTGCATTTTAATACTTAACAGGGTTTTGGACTCATGCGCCACTGTAAGTATTGAAGCCCCAAATATCCTCCCAAGAAAAATCCGGGGAGCGCAATAAACGCATTTAGCGCCAAGGTCGAGATCCCACTTAGGCCCTGCCCGACCGTGCAACCCATTGCAGTAACTCCACCAAATCCCATCAGAGCTGCGCCGACAAGATGATTGGCGGTATCCTCCACGCCTCGAAAGGCTTCCCAACGAAAACGCTTGCTGAGGATGGCGCTAACTGCTGAGCCAGCAATCATGCCTAACACCGCCACAATTCCAATCGTTAGCACCTTGGACTTATCGCTTGTAAACATCAGCCAATCAAGTGAATAGGCATACGGTGCCACAAATGAGAGGCTCTCCATCCGACCCGAGTTGGTTACTAAGAAAGCTTCTTGCAAGGTATTGGGATCCTCTTCAAGATGTGCAAAATGCCCAGATACCCACCAAATGGCAGTGATCGCCAAGCCAACCCCTACTCCCGCTAAGAGGTTATCAATATTCCAAAATGATTTGTTGAAGAGTGCATAAGCAATAAAGGCGCCACCAATAACCAAGGACAAAATCCAACGCAGTTGCTCTTTGCCAACGCCAACGCTAGCCGAGAGTAGGCTTGGTAGATCTTGCGAAGTTTGAAGATTCAATGCCACCTGATCAATCGTGTTGGTTCTCAAGACCCCTAAAAATCCACGCATGGTCATATAGGCGACCAGGCCCAATACGATAAAGACCACAATGGATTTCAGATTACCGCTACCGATCCGAACCAGGGTTTTACTACCGCAGCCCGATGCGAGAACCATTCCAATCCCAAATAGAACACTACCAATGAAGGTCGATAGATAGAGTACGCGATTACCGGTGTAAAGGGATTTGGTGACATCAATCCAGCCGAGATGAGACATGGCAGCAACCCCCAAAATAGCCACCCCAATGGCTAAACACCATTGGCGCATCCGTGACCAATCTTGCATCAAGATCCCATCGGATACGGCGCCCAAGGTACAAAAGTTGGTTCGTTGCATGACCGCGCCCAACAATGCAGTAATAGCAAAGGTAATCAGCAAAGCCTGACTACCCAGAGAGCGAATCTGCTCTGGTGATAAATCAGTCATGATGATTCCTAGGGCTTAAATTTGTAGTATTGCTGGTTCAGGTAAGCGACTACGTCTGCCTCATCCTCAGGGAAAAGATCGAGACGTAGCTCAGTGTTGCACCGAGCAACCATTACCTTCAAACGATCCAAACCTTGGACCCGACGATCTTTGCGAGTGTAGATCAAGGTGCCATCACCCAAACCAGATTTCTGAGCGTGGCATTGATAGCACTTGGTGTCTTCAATTTTTTTACCATTGGCAAGATCGGGCGCTGCCATGGCTGGTTGTGCGGCCAATCCGCTTAGAACACCGATCAGAATTGCAAAAGTCGTTAATGTCTTCATAGTCTCAAAATAGAATAATTTCAGAAGTTGTGATTCTATCGGACTGAGTCAAAAAACTACAGCTAAATCATGGTTTTACAAGGGAAAAGTAAGACGATTCGGTAATACTAATATAAGAAATAGTTATAAAGCAATCAATCATTATGGCCTTATATAGGCGTATTTGTCCTTAAATTGTAGGTCGGCAATCCGCACCACTCCAGAAGGTGTGAACTCCGCATCGAGGATAAATTGGTCACGTTTGAGATTACGGTTACGCAAGGTAATTTCGCAGACCTCAAAGCGCACACCGCGGGACTTTAGGGCTGCAACGAGTGGCGCATACTCCGTCCCACTTTTATCCTTACCACCTTCCATCAGAATATCAACCCCATTAGCATGGGTCACGACAATAATTTTGGTCTGCGGCGAGACATCGAGGTGATTACGAATATTGCGCAAACCCTTCAAGCCTTGGGTGGCTGCGTCATCGATGTGATAGACCACCCGGGTTGATTCGGCACTAGCTAGATTAGATCCAACTGATAAACCGATGGCTAGAAAGCCCATCAATACTGCGCGAATGAATGCTTTCATACCACCCTCCTGTTAAAAAGGCAGAACTAAATTGGGGCCATCCCCGGATTACCTTTGACACCTTTAATGATGGGCTCATTCAGCTTAACCGCCTTAATGGTTTTAACTTCCCGTAAATGCCGCGCCATTAAATCCCAAATGGCTTCGCCACCCGCATTCTTTGCTTCTTCCGAGACTGGCGCCCAGCCAGCGACCTTATAAGTCTTACCTGCTTCAATGAGCTTGCCATTAAGGCGCATCTCAGAGATGCGCTTCCCAGCACCGCCCGCTGGATCAATGGTGTACTGCAATCCACCGACCCGAACCATATCGCCACCCTGTTGGTAGTAAGGATCGGGGTTGAATAAATTATCAGCGACGTCTTCCAATACTGTTTTGATCATTTCACCACTCATATTAGTAACTGTGGTGTATGGGTAGGTAATCGCTGTTTGATCGAGTAGATGCTCCATCGTGATCGACTCGCCAGGCAATAAGGAGGTGCCCCAACGGAAGCCGGGCGAGAATGAGATCTCCGCATTCTTTTGCTTAATGAGCCCATCCAAAATGACCTGGTCAAAGCTGCCGTTGAAGTTGCCGCGGCGATATAAAAGACCATCGGTCACTGCCAGCTTCTCAGCAAGCTTAGACTCATAGGGCGCCCGAATTTTTTGAATCAAAGCACTCATTCCTGCATCGGCAGGCAATAAGTTCGAGAACACGGGTAAGAGTTTGTAGCGGAAGTCACTTACTTTACCGCCCTTCACATCAAAATCCAAGACAC